>Ga0315914_1000104_pt1 | contig 72417 bp, 34 predicted proteins | sample MpolenodulesMG_FD_203920 | JGI IMG/M metagenome (GOLD analysis project Ga0315914, IMG submission 203920) | Medicago polymorpha root nodule microbial communities from Los Angeles, California, United States - elongated nodules | ecosystem: Host-associated > Plants > Roots > Nodule | place: USA...
AGATGTAATACATTTACATTTGCGCGGTTGCGCCTCTTTATGACATTTGACTTAATTTTCGTTAAAATTGCGTTTCTAAATTATGAATGAATGAATGCATGTTCTCTAAATTATGAGTTTTGGTTGAATGAATGAACGGTTGCTCCTATGTATGAACGAACGAAGGAACGAATATAAACAGGGAACAAGACAGTAGCTACTGCCGGTCTGTTCTGGTGCGTGCTCAGAACCAGCGTGAGTTAACTCACGCTAGTGTTAAAACTAGCGTGACTTAACTCACGCTACTCATTGTCTGTTTTGGTTTAGCTAACACTAGCGTGACTTAAGTCACGTAACATTTTGTACTAGCATAGGTTAAGTCACGTAAGGGTAAAATGGGAATTTACTTTGGGAATGAGCAAAACTGTTTGGGTAAAGAGCGGAATTCATAGGTCTATCTCACCACTTTATGTGAAATCTATTTTCAAAGTGTACAATCCACATTAATTTCATCTAACGAGAGAGTGGGTGTTAGGGAGAGTGGGTGTTGGAGAGGGTGTTGTTAGCACTCCTCTTCACCCGTAGCATTTTGAGACAGTACTAATCAAGTAATGAAGTCAAAAAGCCAAAAAATATGTATATAAAAAAAAATCCAATTTCGCTATATGAATGACTTATGATCACAACAGAACAAAAAATCATGAAAACTTGAACGGGAAAAAAACATCCTGTGTTCATTTTTACCTCAACTTTCGGGCACAATTTCACACGGATATCAACATGGGAAGATTGATCATTCTTTCTTAACACTACGGCGGTTCACTCAAAATGAAGCAACAGTCTCTCTCAGGTTCAAACGCTAGCCCTATCATTAACTTCGGCTGCAGACGCTAATGGCTGGAGAGCTTTGAGGGGATTTGTGATGACACCGTCTATGAGTCCATACTCTTTGGCTTCTTTTGCACTCATGAAAAAATCACGGTCGGTATCCTGGTTGATCTTCTCTAAACTTTGGCCAGTTTGATAGGACAGATACCCATTCAAGTTTGCCTTATGGTGCAGCATTTCATTTGCCTGAGGATTATGACTAATAATTAGTTATCTAAAAAGTATTTGTCATACTTAAAAAAAGCAAGAAAACTAGAAAATCCATTATGTCCTCCTTTGATGAAGCCATAGGTGATATTACTATTTGTGAATTGTGAGATGTCGAAGAAAACAAAGCGGAAGCCAATCTGACTAAAGTGCTACTAAAACCTAACAATACAATGATAAGGAATGGTACAAAAAATTGGACTTTAGGTCCTCTTTTACTAATTTGGTATTCCCATGAATACCAGAAACTGATTTAATACTAGATTGGATTATTTCATCCGATGAATGAAAGATTAGACTGCTAAATTGAGATTTTCATGGGTTTAGTAGGTGAAAATGCAAAAACATCATCAATTGAACAGTCTCAACTCTCAAGTATTTTTAAGTTGAAAGAGATTTTCACAGACTAAGATATCCAAGAGCAAGATGTAACTAGCACCTTAACCCGTTACTCAACACAGGTGGGGGGAAGGGGATACATGCCATGACATCCCCCAACTTTGTAATTTACTTTATGTACTCTTTCATATATTTATTTGATTATTTAAATCAAATGAATTAAATTTTCATATAATAAAAGAAAAATTTGAAAGGTTTAATCATAATTTCATATTCTATATTTTTGGCTCCCCTTGGCAGTTATACCAAAACCGCACCTCAAGAATTGATATTACTCTTGAACCAAAGGATAAAACTTCATATGAGATATAACCACAACAGAATAAACCATTTCTCGGTAAGGATTTTCCTTCTTTACACCGGAGACCAATTTGGCCCATTGATAACATAAGCACAATGCACTTCTATCCATGGATTTTCATCAACCTCAGTCAGACAGATTTGAGTCCTTCAAAATTCCAGAACCCATAATACTTGTTCAATTTCAACTATCTAGATGGGTTTTATTTTTCAATAACAAAGTATATAAACCTCTGTTGTCAAAGCGGAAATGCGGCGCGGCGCGGCCACCCCAAAAATTGGTGCAGCACGGGAGCGGGTTGCGTAGCGGGCACTATTTTGTGGCGCGGACACTAATATATTTAATACTAAAAGACCATATTGTTCAAAAAGAAATACTAAAATACCTTAAACGTTACTTAAAATTCATGAAGTATTCATAATTCATGAAGTTAACGTTTCAAAAATTACAAAACTACCCTTAAAACGGTTTAAAGTAATGGGCAAGCCCGTCTTTCTGCGTGGTGTGTGTAGAGGCCACTTTGGCAGCATTGACTCCACCCCACACTGCTGAATAGCGGGTTGCTTTGACTCCGTCGCAGCTAGGAGCGGTGGGGTGGGCTGATTTTTTCCACTCCGCTGTAGCGGGTGGCGCAGCCGCTATTGACAACAGAAATATAAACTAATAAAAAGAAACAACGAGATGGGAAAATGAGGTTTATACCTGAATATCTATGTCAGTTTGCCCTCCTTGAAACCCACCAAGCGGTTGATGAATCATTATCCTTGAATTTGGCAAGCTGTATCTCTTTCCTTCAGAAGTGAGGAAGAGGATAATGTTAGACAAAGCTTTTTTCTTTTATCGAGGAAACAGAGATATGACAAACCCCAAATTTTAGGGAAATGAAAAACTCCTAAAACATAAAAACCAAGGACCAAAACAGTATTGCAAGTTAAGGGAATCGTTACCTTTGGTCCCAGCGCTTAGCAGAAAAGCACCCATGCTGATTGCGAAAATGTCAAGCATACAACAAACTATCAATCAATTTCAGTGCCATAATAATAATGCTATCAAGAAACCTATATTGCAGAAACCATTACATACACATATCATCAGAAGAACATCACACCCACAATTACGGTGAGGGAGGAAGGGTCTCAAGACAATAAATAATTGATATATTATTTCTCCTAGCATTCAACAGAACTTAGTAACAAGTTCTGCTGATACAAAAACAAGATCAAAACATTCAAATGACAGCTTTTACTGGTGGTAAAGTGTGAGAATTAAGGTAATCTTTAATGATTACCTTGCTGCTAATCCAACACAAACAGTGGACACATCAGGTCGAATGTGCCTCATAGTATCAAATATCGCCATCCCTAACAAAAACAGAAGTTTAGTGCATCAGTCCTTTAAACAAAATAATACATTTCCTTTTCTTTAAGTCTACACATAGATTGAATAAAATAAAACAAATGTAAGGACGATTAACAAAAAATAATTATTACCAGCTGTAACTGATCCTCCTGGAGAATTTACGTACATGACAATATCCTAAATCAAGATATCACAAAATTAGTAGTTGATTAGGAGCTTGTATTACAAAAAATTGAGCTTAAGAAATACTTGGAAATATTAAAGACAGACTCAGGGTAACATTCATATAGAAAACGGAGAAAAACAAATAAAAGTATTCAATGACATCTTCAAGAAATGCATAGGTATGGTTTTGCATGGACCAAGGCATATAAAGATAAACCATGAGCTTTTTAATAACAAAAAGATGAAGAACATACCTTGCTAGGATCCACGGCATCAAGGTAAAGAAGCTGAGAAACTATGATGTTGGCCATATCATCATCAACCGGTCCTCCACAACGTATTATTCTCTAAGTATCAAAAACAAATTATTATTAATCTAAATACCAAAAGCATATTAGTGATCCAAAAACATATCATTCTCTAAGAAAGACCTACATATTGGAAAAGCTGACTAATAACACTCTGGAAACGCTCCTGCACCATTGGTGGTGGTCCTTGTCCTTGTGCATGTACAGGGAAATAAGGAGAAGACGGGACTTGCAAATCTTCCCTTCAAAGGCAAAGTCAATATATGAGACAAAGTTAAAAACTTAGTATATGTTTCTGCAGTGACAAAAATTGATTTGGTAAAGTTTATTCTGCCTAAAAGTGAGTTGAATGTAAAGTGATTTTGTAATGTATATGTTTGTGTAAAAATGGGTTGATCAATAACTTTGAAAAGAAAAAGAAATTGTAAAATCAATTCTAGAATCAAAAGTTAGGGATCATAGGTTCAAGTAGTATCAATTTTGGAGGCAAAATGAATTCTATTTAGCAAACAAACATGTCATAATCAATTGTACACCTTTTGGAACCAATAACAAATTAACAAGAGAAATTAAAACACCTGATGGACCAAATTCCATGACTTAAATTCTTATCAGCCTCAGAGGCCAAAAAATCATTAACATAAACAGCCTTCACCTTCAAATCAGATTTTTGAGTAACGTTTCTACTTCCTCCCAATTTCCTGCAAATCAAAGAAGGGTTTAATCCACTTGATAGAAAAAATCATAACCAGTGTATGCTCAGCAGTAGTAGAATTGCTTAAACCCAATAGAAAAAATAACAAGAATACAGAAAATGAGTTGGTGATACATGTTGCTAGAGAGAAATGAAAATTCACAAAATTGTGTAATAACGGTTAAGAAAAGAAAATAACTTACGAGGAGAAGCGGGAAGAGGGTGAAGCAAAAGAAAGAGTGTGAGAAGAAGAAGAAGAAGTAGTAGGTGTAAATGGGGAAAGAAGAAGAGAACCAAATCGAATAGAGGATGTGAGCGCCATTATTCGATTTGCTTTGCTTCAACTATTAAGACAGTTACCTTCTTTTAATCAAACTCATTCATGAATGCTAAGCTTGTAATTCAAATTAACTACTCTCAAAATAAATTTATAGGTGTATTTTTTTTTTTTTGCCAAGTAAGTATTTTTAATAAAAATGATTGAAAAATGATAATTGTATAAATATTTTATGACTTAAAGGACTAATTATTAAAAAAATTACATAATTATTTTCTTACAAACATGTAACATAAAAGACTATAGAAGGTATTTGACCATAAAAAAAATTATTTATAAAATAAAAATAAGAGAAATAACCTAATATTTGATCAAAATTGAAAGAAAAAAATATGAACTTTAATTCTTTTTTAATAAATTAATTAAAAAGAAAATGGAACATACACTAATGAGAATGAAGTATTTTTAGGGATATAAATGAGAATAAATGGGCACATATAATATGATATTTGTGTCTGGCTTATATATGTGTTGGTATCTACTAAACAGAAATACCCTAATATTTTGTGTCATTAAAATAGGAGGACGGAATTCTAGGTAATCATAAAATAATAATATTTTTTAAAGTAATCCATTTTTTTCAAAATAAATGTTATGGACATTTGTAAATATCTATAGATACCTCAAAATCTAAGGGAAAATCCCTATGGGGTGATAAGAATTGAAACCCTTTGCCAATCTTTGTTTCACAAAGACTACTTTTTGTACCAATTCATATTGCATTTCACAAATAGCTATCATTAGAGATGCATTTCACAAGTAGCTATCATTAGAGAAGTTTCTCCAATACTAACTCTCTATAAAGGTTGGCTCTTAATAGATGTCTCGCATTGAAATACTTTGAAAAAAGTAGTGTGAAACATCATATCTTATATAAAACTATGCCACATTTTAACTCAAGTCTATTCCTTAACTCCTTGAGAAAAAGAATACAGAGACACATTTTTTAACATTCATTTTGGACTGGACAGTGTTTTCAAAACTAGACTTGATTTAATGGTTACACACCAGTTCTGTTTGGTTTAAAACTGTTTCGGCGGGTTTTTTTCCTTCCAATTGACCGTTTTAGTTGTCTGACTAGATCGGACTCAACTCTGATTTCCAACTCAACCAATTCAGTCTTCTAGTCCGATTATGAAATCATTGATTTGAAGAGAGGAAGCTACTCTTTAAGTCCCTCCGCTCTCTTTAACATCTAATTCTCAATCAAATCCCTCAACAAATCCACTTAAGGGACTTTCTTACTACTAGACTAGATAGATTCTACATGGAATCCATTATTGTCCCCAACTGAGACCATCACTTATCCCTCCAAAAATCTCAAGCACGACAATGATCAATCCACAATATGAGCTCTCAAGAGTCAAGTCATAGTTGTTCTATTACAATTTACAAAGTTGCTACCTTAAGATGTAAACACATATGGTGCCATTTAACTAACATACACCAGTATATTGACAGTCAGCATTGGAAAAATGAAAGTCTCAAGACAATACCAACTATTTTAGAAGTCGTGCATTCAAAAAAAAAAAAGTATACAAGACCCTTTGACTGTCCATATTGCAAGCTACTGCCAAAATGACATCTATCTAGTAACATAATTGGTAATAAAAAAAACCAGGGCAAGAAACGAAACAAGACAGGTCTGTGTAAGCTGTATCCGTTTCCACTTGACTGGATACTATTAATTATTATCACAAAATCTCTTATACCAACATTAAAAAATAAAAAATAAACATACAGAGCAATGAATAATCCGAAATATGACCTCTCTACCAAACGCTCAACGCGTAATTGCTCTTAGCCTAAAGCCTGTATCATAGATAAACATATCGATGGTGACATATAAGTAATAGAAGCCAACAATGGAGGACTATTGACAACATCAGATGGTAGTTTCCCCAGTAGTCTTCGCCTGGACAGCCTTGTAGCATTGGAGACTGCAAAGAGGAACCTTGGTTTTTGAATCCCGGTATTTATACGGATTTGTACATGATGGACCAGCACACTTCTCGCGAGGTGGAGGATAACTGAAACAATATTCATTGATATCGTTAGTAGAGAAGAACATTTTGATGTGTTTTTCCAAACAAACTTGCAACATGATTTTCTAACATCTAATCATAAGCAGTCTTCATCATGGTCAAAATAGAGGAAACAGCTAAAGCAAAGGCACTCACTCGGATTTTTTAAAAAATAAACAGAACCATTTTTGAAGATCAATCTGTATCCTTTCCCTTCTTATTTTATTTGTGAAACATATCAAAAAGAATCCTCAAGAAGATAGACAAAAACAGGTTCCATACATCAAATTAGCAAAGCGTAACATATGTGCTTGAGTATCTAACTTCTGCCCAGTGATTGTTGTCAAAATCATGGAAACAACTAAAACCAAAGGGGAACACAGAGATTTGTGTTTTTGTATATAACACATTTTATCAGTTCTCATCATTTCCATTTTCTTTCTCCAAGTTTGCCAAACATACATAAACAAGTTACCAGGAAGATAGTTTAACATGTCACATGCATCAAATTAGGATAGCTTGATACCTGATGGGCTTGGAGTTTATAATCGCAGGGATCCCCATTTCCTTGGGAAAAGTCACCACTGTCCCAGTAGGACCTATCACATGTCTGATGGTATTTGATGCATGCTTTTCTGCTTCGGCTGCCTTCTCCTGCAAAGAACAGTTTTATAAAAACTCTAAGCTAACAAAAAAGATAATTAAATAGAATACAGAAAACTCATTTAACCCAGCCAAACCTGTGCCAAATCTTCTTGGCGCTTCTTTATTTTATCCTCTCGCTTTTTCCTGCTAGAGTCTTGACCAAGTATTTTTCTGATAGCTTCAGCCTAGAAAATGAATTTAAATGGATATGCTTTCCAGTGTAAAATCAAACGAACATAATGAGGGGGAAAAAACCTGTAATTTAGAGAGAACAAAAACAAACCTCAGATTCCCTAGCAGCCTTCTCAACTTGCATTTTACGCCTAATGGCAGCCTCGGTTTTCTTTGACAGCAGCTCCTCTTCCGTAGGCTTCTCTTTTTGCTCTGTAGTCAAGGAACATGTTAACGACTCTGGCATGAAATTGATAAAAGAATATAGTACAATATACTCACTTCTAGGTGGGGCAGGAGGTAATCCATTGGGAAACTCGATTAAACTCGCATTAGATGCAGAGGCATCTTTGCCTGATTGAAGGGCCCGTTGACGCGTTGTAAGAGTCATTTCCCTCTTAGTGTCCATCAATACATCAACAGATTCCTTCCTCTGCTTTTTCTTTTTCTTATCCTCTAGCTCTCCAGCAGACCCTGATTCCACTTCATCCTCATAATCTGTATCTTCGAGCATTCTATCAGATCTAGATCTTTTCTTGCCATCTTTGCCTGACCTTGATGAGGCAGCATTGTCCATATTAGAGACGCTAGAGAGTTTTCGATGTTTCCTGCTTGATTCTTCTTCATCTCTGTAAACTGCAGAAACTTTTGATGTTTTAAGTTTTTCTAAGTACCGAATCTCATCATCAGCATCATCGTCAAATTCTCCATCCAGTACACGTCGCTTGGGTACTCTCTTGCTCTTGCGAACAGGTTCAGACTTATCTCCTTGCTTGCTAGATGTGTTCTTTATGGATATCTTCCCCATCGACGTCTCCTCCTTCCCGAGACCAAATCCACCCCTTTTGAAATCCTTCCACGGAAGGCCTTTGAGGCCTCGCTTCTTAGCAGACGGAGAAATATTATCGTCTGAATTACTCTGTAATAACGCAATTTGATCAACACGATCAAATGGGTTTTATAAGTTAAAAAGGATAAAGGAAATCATTGCATTTATAGAGAAGAAATCAAGACCGCAAATATTTTTCCATATAAAAGTAAAATCTAAATACCCTAGAATGCTTGCAGACACATCAGATACGATACGCCTCAATATTCTCGTGAAACAAAACGACATTTGATAAAAAATAAAAAAAAACCAACTAATGATTACTTATCAAAACGCCAAATATCGTATGGCCAATATCCATAATATGCATCGACAGTTGGCTAAACTTTTAGGCGGAGGTACTTTTAATATGTTAAATTCCCCCCTCATGCAAAAGTTATTTGGGCTTGAAGGATACGATCAATGTTCAAGCCCACTCTATATAGTGTTGCTTACATTTAAATGAAGAATTGAAACAAATCTATGATAACTTATTAAGGTCCAAATCTCCTAAAGTGTAAACTTTTAGGTGAAAACACAAACAGTTTTATATCTCTAACATACCGAATAACCATAAATGATATATAAGCAACAATTACATCAAAAACAGAATTACCTGTTGCTTTTGGCGTGGTCTGGAGCCGTCTGATAAACGAGAGCTTTTTGAAGTTGATCCGCTTCCTGAAGCACTGTTAGATGCAGAGTTAGCTTGTATCGTACGTGTCACACCACCAACCTTGAGTTTAACCTTCTTAACCCTGTTCTCACTCCCCAATCCATCTTGAAGCTGCCCCAAACTCGTACTCTCGGGATTCCTTCCACCATATATATCAGCATTTTTCAACTCTGAATCAAAACTATCTTTAAATTTGCTACTAGAACCTTTCCAATTAGCAGGAGCAAGAACACCTTCACTGCTCCGTCTATTATTTAAACTACTCCGTCCACTAGCCGAAGATGGTTGAGTAACACAATGGTTGAGATTAAATTCTTTTCTCTTGGAACCAGTATTATCATAACCATCATTTTCATCACTAGAAACAACTTTATCAGCAGCTTCCTCCGAAGGAGGTGTTGATGATGATGGCGAAAAATCACGACCTTCAGGATCAGGAATAGGCTGTGAATCAGGCCGTGGCCTGCGCGATGGTTGGCTCCTCTTCCTCCTCACAGCATTACTGATGCCATCAAACCGGGTAGATCCTAAATCTTCCATCAAAAACTTATTTTTTTGCAACTATACAATTCTTGAACCTTTACATAAAAATCAAATTCTTGCTATAGATTTCATACAATCAAATATTTACATGAATGAATTTCAATCAATAACTTATAATATACACAACAATTTTATAGGATTTTGATAATTCTTCAATTCAACTGCTACTAATGAAAAAAAATCACAAACAATGATATTTCAACCTATATTGTTAATCGCGCCGCTTTAAGAACGTAATTGAGGAATCACTGTGATGATTGGATATATGGTGCAACGCAATTATGTGGAATCGCGTTTGAGAATTGTATTTGAGAAAATTTGAAGAAAAATATGAAGGAAAAACCTGGAGAACTTTTTGGCAGTTTGTGGCGGTTGACGGCGAACACCGTCTCTGTTTTCCGACCAGTTGAGTTCAGTTCGACACCAACTTTGTTTTTCTGATAGTACAAGCTGACACGAGTTTTTTAATTGTTTGTGTTTTAATTCTTAAAATGTGTTTTATTTTTATGTTTTTTTTCGGGTCAAAATATGTGTTTATTTTCTGTCTTAGTGAATTAGTGAATAGTAATGAGCCTTTTCAAAACGAAGTAGATTGGACTGTAAATTTAGGCTATTAATTTTGAAGATTTCTTTTTAGGCCCCCTCATTTCTAAAATTACGAAATTGCTCACAATAACATGTTATGTAGATAACTATCGAATGTTCAATTTAGAAATATAACTATCAGATGTCATTGTGAGTTTAACTCAGTTGGTAAGGACAATGCATAATATATGCAAAGTTCGAGGTTCAAACCCCGGCCGCCACCAAAAATAGATAACTATCAGATGTTCATTTTAATAATTTCCATTTTATACCTCTGGTAAATAACTACCAGATTTTCATTTTAAAAATTTCAATTTTGTACCAACTTGAATATGCACTCAACTTCCTATTTTCAACTCAACTTGAATATGCTTCTAAATCTTGCGATTATTGAGCGATTTTTTGTGATTTCATCACAGTCAATAGAACAAATAGTGTCAATCTTCACTCAATTGTGATCAATTATCATGTTTGGTGAGTTTTAGTGATGGTGGATATTTGGACGGTGAGGATTCGGCGTTCATGTGGGGTGAGATTAGTGGTTCGGTTAGGTAATCAAGGTAAAATGGTGGAGGAAGTGTGCTGGTGGAGAGATGCGTAAAGATGAGAGGGAAAGTTTGGATGATGTCTCTTTGTTATGTAAAAGAAAAGGTTAAATGGGCAATAATCCGGTAGTTATCTACATGAGGTACAAAATGGAATTTTTTTTAAATGAACATATGGTAGTTATCTACATGATGTGTTATTAAAGGCAAATTTGTAATTTTAGGGGACCTAAAGAGATATGAGGGGGCCTAAAAGAAATCTTCATTGATTTTTCCACAATGAGTTTCTCGCACAATCTATTTAGAATCAAAAATTGAAATGTTTAACGTGTCTTGAAGGGTTTCATGATTTTTTGTCGTTTAGATTTTATAATCTGAACCGCATATAGTGCTCGAGAAATTAAATAGAATGGGAAAATAATGTGCCATAAATTTATGGTTGTTTCTTTTCCACACTCTTTCTTCTTGCGCGTATTATTTAGATTATAAAATTTGAAGAAGAAAAAATATGTTTCCAAAGGTGTTTTAACGTATTTTAGAGGGTTTGGAGGACGACGTTTAACGTTGTTTAGATTATAAAACTCGTAGGACGCGTGAGAAACCAGTACGATGGAAAAGGAAACAACCTTGTACCTATTTTTATGTTTTCTGATGTGTGACCATTACACTTTTTAATGAATTTTTACAGAGATGTTTAGAATATCATAAATATATTTTCCACAAAACTTATATTTCTAAATAAAAAATAAGTGAAATATGAATTTTAAGCACTAAAAGCTTAAAAAGTGCATAATATAGTAGACATGACTGCAAAAAAAAATGTAAAATTTCAAAGAATATACGTTAGCTTAGTTAAAAGCGGAGATCAGAAATTGTAAAGGAAAATATTTAGGAGAGCAAAAATTGTTTGAAAAATTTAGAAGGACTAAAAAAAATTGAAATATTTATAAGGACCAAAAACTTATTTAACACAAAAAAGGAGATTAGTTTTTTTTTTTGCTGCTGCAAAAAAAACTAATTTTTTCCATTTTGATAAATTAACATTGGTTTGTTTATTATTATTTTTTAAATAAACATTGGTTTGTTTAATTATCATCAAACTTTTAAATATTTGAATGATTTATTTAGACATATTTAAAACATTATAACAAGTTTCTCACTTTCTCCACCAAAACTTATCTCAAAATATAATTTTTGCGTTCATATATTAGTTACTTTTACATAAATTTTTGGCGTTTTATAAAAGTCATAGTTAACTCATTCTATGTTAAAATTTCAAAGTTTAATAATGCAAAATTTTGCTTCTTAAAAAAATGCTAATTTTTTTTTTTATGAGGCCAGAGCAAAATGACTTCAGACAGAGAGGTTTCCAACTAAGCTCGTACCCTATTTTAATCTTTGTCAAATGCTCATAAATTTTATTAAAGAAAAGGGAAGAAATACATAAACAATTGGGGGGACATAAACCTAACCCAGTAAAACCACACAAGAGTGTAAGTCGACCCCAAATGGATGATACAAAAATAAAAACAACACACAAGTGTATCAACCTCTAATTAATCCTAAAACTAATTAAAGGTCTTTGATGTGGTGATTGAACCCTCCGTCAACACGAAGGTGGTTCATGTACCATCAGCCCCCTGCAACAATGGCAACAAGTTAAACGACCCTTTCGAGCCTCACAGTCCAATCAAACAAAGTGAACGTCGGTTCTTAGTCTGGCTTATGAATCGTCTGCCAACACAGAAACGATCCATCAACTCCCTACAAAAACAGCAACAAGCTCTACACGACTCTTTCGAGTCCATGAGTCCAACATCAGACAGATAGAATGATGAGGATTTTATAACACTTCGAAATCAATCATGAAAATCGATGCGGATATTAAGGCGGGCGCTGTTTGGAGGAGGCAAACCTTAATCTTGACACCTGCAGATCTCAACAGACCTGGATATATAGAGTCAAAACATCAGAACGCCTACCTCGAAATGATAACACATCTTCAGAGAAAATAGGCCACGGCAAACAAAGTGTCTGCCGATCAGAACAGACGCGATGGTGGTTGAACCACACACCAACGCGTTATAGAAACTCATATGCCAGACTGCTGGAAAAGATAAAAACAAGTGGCACCGTCGGCAAATCTGACGACTAAAAGGTGGTGCGGAGGACAAAGGTACTCATCGCACCACAACCGAATCTACATCTCGCCAGAGCAATTTGAGAAAAAAGGGAGAAGAGGAAGGAAAACGGCGGTTGTGTGTTAATGCTAATTTCGAATCTTTAAGCTTGATAAAAATGTAAGTCGATAAAGAAGATAATAACCCTTTTGATATTATGAGATAAAATTTTATATGGGCTGTGTATGATTCGAAAATGAAAATTAATATTGGATTTGTCGCAGAACTGCATTTGTAATTTTATATCGAAAACAACAATTATTTATCATAAGATTATATTTTTTATATAAAGTGCATAAGTTTTAAGGATAAATTTATTATTCTTTATCTCTTAATCAATATAAGTTTGCAAATTATAGAAAAACTCATTCATATTTTGTGTATATTTGGTTTTGCAATAACAAGAATTGATTTTGAATGAATGGATTCCTACTATATTTGAGTTGAAATTCAATGATTTGTGTTTGGATACATTCATCTAAAAATGATTGAACTATTAAACGAGTGTGTAAAAATCAATTTTTAAATTAAGAAACTTCAAATCAGTAGAATCAATTTTTCAGCTAAAATCAAATTTACAAAGAAACCAAACATATGTAAGAATCAATTAGACACAATTTTGGCTGGTGGAACAAAGGACTCATTTCCCCTCACAAAGGCAGGCGCAGCAAACAACTCTCTTCAGGCTCTTTCTCCACACCTCTCTCTTTTCATATTCTTTATGTTTCTTTAAACAACTTAATTTGACTATTAACAATTCAGATTCAGATTGACTTAACAGAAGGAAGATATTTGTTATCTGCTGCATCTATCAGTGGCAGTCTACGAGGTTCAACCGCCAAGTGATTACGGCAGTTTGATGTCGAAACACATTGCTTATTTGTTGCTGATAAGCAACACGAAGTAGCTCATAAAAATGCAGTATCTTCAGCTACACTCAACTCAAACGTTCTGTGATAACTATGGTCGTTTAAGTTTAGCTTATTCCTTGTTTGTAATTTGCAACTCTGACTGGTGATTATTGCAAGTCATTACTATTTTGTTTGTGTCGCGGAGATTTTCCCAAGCACTTAACTTTTAACGCAAGTATTTATGCTTGTTATAATCTCAAAGCCTTATTATTTACGGGAATCAAGTACAGAAATGCAGGCTACACAGAAGAAATTCGCTAATGGCACTGGCGGCATGAAACTCCCAATTAGCAGACTATCATCCAAGAGATCTATGAAGCAGAAATTACATCCAGGAATATTTTCTACTCAGGATTACGCAACTGCTCATTATGGTGCTGTGACGGGATTGAAAGTAACAGGATGACATGTATCTCTTTATTGCAGGTTGTTTATTTATTATTTATCATTCTGGTCAATAAAACATTTGTATTAGTTTCCTTAATTTGTGCCCTAAGGGCTGTTGTTAGCATTTTCCAAACACTAGGACTAAATATACCAACAGTTTGACACAGACACAGTGCAGAATACGCGCGCATAACCAGTGCCAAATTTGTTCACCGCATTATTCCTGTCATGATAAAAATAACTTCTACCCGAATAAGAGTTAACAAATGTTGCACAATGTGTCAGACCAAGGTTTCTCTTGCACTTTTAACCAGAATGTGTCCCTAACCCTGTTGCTTGGTGATGGTACTCTAACACCAAGTGGTGTGTGACTGTCAATATGATTTATTGATCATAGTATTTAACACTACAATTCAAACTATAAAGGATTGATGATAAGTGATAACAGCAAAACATGAATGCTTATCTATTTCAATACACAATGCATATCTATTTGAAAAATGACAACAAATAAAAATGTATTTCGAAGTAAATCATTAAAAATTCCTCAAAGAGTATCTCGTTACGAACATATCAAAAAGAATATACCATAAAAAACCTTATTATGACTGTCATTGTACAATTATCATCAAGCAATGCGAGGCCATATAGGTCTATTCAGTGGTTTAAGGCACATGATAGAGTTGTGAAATTCTAAGAAATTATTATCAATAAATTGACACTTGTCTTCACTCGTCATCCTAGCAAAACCAAACGATTTTGTCCAAGTGTTTATAGCATCTTCAGATGAATGCAAAACCAATATTCCTACTCCTAAGCGAGTCAACTGTTCCTCAAGCCCATCCATTAACAGACGACACATTCCTCTTCCTCGATATTGCTCCTTGGTAGCCACAAAAACTATCTCTGCAACCTTTTGACCATAAATCCTTATAGTTGCCACGGAAATTACTTCCCCCGTTTTCTCCAAAATCACAGTATAGAAACCACGAAAGTTCAAGCGTTTATGTTCTGAATCTCTACTAAAAACAACATCTTTAATCAACTCTCTTCCAGATAAAGCATCAATAGTTGGATTAAAACCCTCATACAATACACCAAGAGCTACATTCAACTTATGCTTCTTTTGACTAAACTCATTAGAAGTAAAATCTCCACCATCATCATCACTACTCACGTCCTTCAACAATGTCCAATTTATATTATCTGCAACCTTAATTGGTTTCCCCAATAGCTTCTTTAGACATAAGAACATGTTCCCACAAACTACACTGCAAAACCAATTCTTCTTTTTAACATTGCTCTCTGTGTGACTAGATCCAAATCTTGTTGTCTTTACACACCCAAAGTGAAATTTTTGCTCACATTGTACACATACAAGAAAATTGTTATCATTTCCATCTGCACATTCTCGTTTGCATTTGGGTCGATAGCATATTTTGCAACAACAAGTTGGACAGAACCAATCACCATCTGGAACTCGATCAAGACATAGACAACCAAGGTGGAATGCAGAAGGACATCGATCACATAGTACTAAGTTACCTCCAAAGCCACAAATAGAACAGACATTGTCGTTATTTGCTTCAGAATTTCCTTCGGCAACACAATGATTCCCTACATCAGAATTTGCTTCCCCAATACAATGACTCCCCTTTTGATCACGCGAACTCAGAGCTTCCCTTTGACATTCAAACAATGACCTTCCGTCTTCCAACAAGATACTAATGGATGGTTTGTGTCTTGTACAACCAGCATGAGCCTCAAATCCACTGATGGTGAAATTAACACGACAACAGTTACAAACTATACCATCAGAAAATATACTCCCTCTTTTGACAATATTGTCACTACCACGACAGAACACATGAGTCCCTGAAACCAAAACTTTATTCTTTATCAACCAAGAAACAATTGAATAGCTTTCCCTTATACCTCCCCTCTTTAATACCTTTCCTCTTTTACCAAAACCCTCTAAATTCTTCTCCATTATGCTCATCTTCAATACTTTCCCTCTTCTACCACAATCCTCCAATTTCTTCTCCATTTTACTCGTTTTTAAAACCTTTCGTCTTTTACCACTACCCACCGAATTAGTAACTTCTGGTTCAAATTGACTCACATGCTTCTCATTTTCCATTGATGTTGATACCGTAGTAACCATAGTTTTTTTAACAAAACTGGAACATGAGGTTTCAGAATCCTCGTCAGAAGTCGATTCAGAACTTGTACTAGAGGCTTCAGAATCCTCATCAGAAGTTGATTCATCGGAATCCGAAGGAATTGCTATTGCTGCTGCTTCCTCCTCGGATTCTCTCAGTAGCTCTTTCAAATGTAATGGAGAAGAATAGATTGATGTTGCTGCTTCTTCCTTGGATTCTTTCGGTTGCTCTTTGGACTGTAATGCAGACGAAATAAATGCTCTTGCTACTGCTTCCTCGGATTTTCTCTGTCGTTTTTTCAACTGTAATGCAGAGGAAAAAATTGTTGTTGCTGCTGTTTCCTCGGATTCTCTCGATAGCTTTTTCAACTCTAATGGAGTTGAAGAGTGTTTGAGGGAACACCCTCCTTGTTCAATGCAAATCTCGCAGGCTTTTCTAAGAGTAATATAGTTTTTGGCATTAGGAGAAGTATAACGCAATTCCCACCTACACTTTTTGTCGATGTACCAAAACCTCCAACCCAAATAAAGAAGATGTTGTTTTGCTTTCAAAGCCAAATCCTTTCTACTAAAGCTTTCTTTACGATCTTTTAGTCCTGTTAAGCGATACCATTCAAACACAGCTTCTGGACAATACTCAGGTTCTATGTTGATATGAGGAGGTGGTGAACGAGAATCCATATCAAAAACTCCAAATTATATACCAATCTGCACAAAAACACGATTTCAATGTTATTTTTGATGTCACGGTGCCCTAACAGAGATATATATAGTTGAAAATCATATTTCCAAGAGAGAGAAGAATGGAGATGATTTTGTAACAAAACCTTCCTTTTATATAGGTAGTTATATTTAAACAAATTATGAGCCGTTTCATATAACTTTTTGAAGGAAAAAATCACTTTTTTTAAATAAATAATCAAGAGTTTTGCATCCGTTTGTTATAGATTTTTAAAAAAATTAAAATCTAAAAACAACTTCAAATGAGAAGCTGTTAAGAGCAGCTTCTAAAAAAATAGATTTTTTTTAGAGGAGAGAGAAAATATAATTTAAAAGATTAAACTAATTTTGTAACAAAAAATCCCTTTTATATAGTTGTATCCAAACAAACTAGATTATTTGTTTAAAAAAAGTGATTTTTGTGACGGCAAACAAACGTAAAATAGATTCTGATTTTTCACAAAATCTCTAAAATATAATCTCTAAATTATTTTATGTCAAAATCACTTTTATTTTAATCCATAACAAACGGGCCCATATTATTTTTTAAAAAAAGTGATTTTCAACTATATATCATAATAGTTTTATCTGGTCTCGTGAGCTTAACTCAGTTGTTATATACAATGCATAATATATGCAAGGTCCGGAGTTCAAATACCGGCTCCTACCAACAAAAAGGAATAGTTATTTCAAAAAAAATGTATAATTCATCATCACTGTTGTTTTAAGTATCTATCAAAATCCACCAATAACTATATAAATTATTTTCCTACAAAAAACTATATAAACTAGCAGAAAGACGGTCACTATCGTGCCCGTTTGTCCGCTCTTCCTACTGCGCTAACGCATGTGATTATTTTGTTATGTTTGTTTGTATAATTTTGATTAAATTTTAAAATATTAATGGAAATTATTGATACTAGATTGTTGACCCGTGCGTCGCACGGGTTTATTGTTAAGGGATTGACATACGAATAATAAAATGCAATATATAATTGGTAATGGTGAAAAAAAGGACAGGTGATAATCCATAGTAGACAAAATAAAACACTTCATAAAATGTATAAAATATGAAAATATTATCAAAGAAAATTCGGTAATCCTATCAATAATTCGGTAAAAGAAATATGAAAATTTTAGTACATTGGCATGTAGTTTCATCATACATTGTGAAATACTTCCTCATATACGACGTTAGACGTCACATTGGTATCTTAGCCATCTTCATCAGTGATCAATATCTTTAGTCCTTCTCTGGAGGTAACCCTTGAAACAGCAACATACAACTGTCCGTGAAAAAATACAGGTGTTGGTAGATATACACCAACATGTTTAAGCGACTGCCCTCGACCTTAGATAATAGACCAAGAAATTGCGACAAAACTAAATAGGAAGATTGCCAAAATTGGTGTAAACATCTCAAACTAAAAACAAAAAACGCAAAAAGGATATTCCAATTCTCAAAAAAATATGCATATCGATAAAATGCATGTTAAATTAGAATATCAGTTAAGTAGTGGTATGAGAGGAAGGTTGTAAGGTCACGTCCTTCCATTTGCAAAAATCAAAATATATGATTCTTCTGTTGTCTGTGTAATTTACCACGATTTAGGTTTTTTTAGAGAAACATGGTTTAGGGTTTGCTATATATAGCCGAGTTTGCATAGAAATTAGGGTATTCTGTTTGTAAACGTATTAAACAAGTGTACAACAACTTGTCACAAAAACAATATATATATATATATATATAAACGATGACACAGCATAATAGGAATGAAAAGTTCATCAGTGAGGAGAAATATTAGAGATTGTTGCATTTTAGATGGAATTTGTTAGGTTAAATTGTTGCTAACCTAATGCAGCATTTTAAAGGGAAATTATTAGGTTAAGTTGTTGCAGACCTAATAAAATTAATAAATAAGGATAAGGATATAGCCAAGTTTAGATGGAAATTGGGGTATTGTAAACGTATTAAATAAGTGTACAAAATATTGTCAAAGAAAAAAAGGCAACATGATAGGAATGAAATTGGTGCGATGCATTTTTTAGTATTAAATAAGTGTACAAAATATTGTCAAAAAAAAAAAGGCATAAGTGTAAATTATATTGTAAAAAAAAAAAAGAAAAAAAAGGCATAAATGTACAAAATTTTGTCAAAAAAGAAACAACATGATAGCGATGCATTTTTTTAATATTAAATAAGTGTACAAAATATTGTCAAAAACAAAGGCATAACTGTACAAAATATTGTCAAAAAAAAAAGGCAAGAGGATAGGAATGAAATTGGTGCGATGCATTTTTTTAGATGGAATTTGTTAGGTTAAATTACTACTAACCTAATGCAGCATTTTAGAGGGAAATTATTAGGTTAAGTTGCTGCAGACCTAATAAAATTAATAATTAAGGATAATGATAAGGATATAGCCAAGTTTACATGGAAATTACGGTAGCTGAGTTTGCATGAAAATTAGGGTATTCTGTTTATAATTGTAAAAAAAAAGGCAACAAGATAGGAATGAAATTGGTGCAATATATTTTTTTAGTATTAAATAAGTGTACAAAATATTTCCTTATAAAAAAGTGTACAAAATATTGTCAAAAAAAAAGCATAAAATTGGTGCGATGCATTTTTTTAGTATTAAATAAGTGTACAAAATATTTCCTTAGAAAACAAAGTGTACAAAATATTGTAAAAAAAAAAAAAAAAAAAAAAAAAAAAAGGCATGAACTGCATAAGTGATAGGCTCAATGAACTTTTCTAGTATTGTGTAGAAAATATTGTCAAAAAAAAAAGGCAAGAGGATAGGAATGAAATTGGTGCGATGCATCTTTTTAGATGAAATTTGTTAGGTTAAATTACTGGTAACCTAATACAGCAAATGAGCAGGAAAATATTAGGTTAAATTGTCGCAGACCTAACAAAATTAATAAATAAGGATATTGATTTATAAACAAAATATTGTCAAGGCATATAACAAAATTATTTATGAACTCAACATATTTTAGTTTGTCTGTATATAAAATAAAGATAAAATAATGATCTTTTATTGTTTATTAATAGTAATTGGTAACATCATAACATAAAATACAAAATAATTTTCATTAACTGTGTCCTCCATATCCTCATCTTGTATTTATGCATCTTCAAAATTTTCATTAATTGTGTCCTCCATATCCACATTTTTTATTTGTGCATCTCCAAAATATTCGTTTATTGTGTCTTCCATATCCACATCTTGTATTTCTGTATCTTCAAAATTTTCATCAACTTCCACATTATCTGCGACCAAAGTGGTATTGTAATTTATGACATAGCAAATGTAAATATTTGATATATCCTACAAAAGTATTGGAGTTACCTTATTCATGTTAATAATATTCTGGTTCATCATATTCTGATTCATTATCATGAGTTTCTTAAAAAGTTGATGCGTTATTAAGATTTGGTAGTTAAAATAAATATATAAGAATATTTATGACACACAAATTTTTTTATCACAATATAATAATAAATAATAGTAATTGTTAAATAGGTGTAAAAGTATATAATTTTGTTTTCATCACTAACCAGGTGTTGGGTCATTAATATGTATGCTACTTGATTCTGCTTCGTTGTCATGAGTCCTTGAAAGTGTGTATTTGAAAAATTCATAACTGTGAAAATTTGATTGGGCACGTTTGGCTCAACGATATCATCAGTGCATAATATTTCAACGTCATTTCCTTTTTCCTTTTCTTTCTGTCGTTTTTAATTTTCTCGTCTTTGAAGTAGTCGTTGTTGTGTTTGCTCATTGTTCATTCTCTGTTTTCTTTTCCTTTCATATTTGTCCTTACTTTCTGGTGATCCTCCCTCGATAATTGACTTTTGTTATTTTCCATTTTTCTAATAAGAACCGTCAAAATTAAAAGATTAATAATTAATAATGAGAGAGATTTTCGTTTTTTGTTTTAAAGGGGTAATAATGAAAGAGTTAGTAAATGTACCATGCATATATTTAATTTCTTTAACAATATAAGACATTAATTTTTAATATTTTTTATCAATGTATGACTGTAATGTTTGTTCAAATAGCGACATCCATCATTTCTCCATTTAGGTGTGCTCCATTTACCCAATTTTAAGCCATAGATATGTGACATGTCGCCAAAACAAATTTAAGTGTTAAGATTAAATAGAATGTGGGAGCTAATGTAAATGTGATTGTTCCGAGGCTATGCTGCAGCAGCAGCAATGACGGAAGGCCATTTGAAAATATTTGAGGTCCTTATCAATGGTGGGGCGTCACAACTTGCATGTGAAGAGGACAACCATTGTTGACTAACTAACTACAAAAACACTTGAGTGGGGAAACAAAGATCATATAGACAGTATAAAGGAGTTGAGTGATAGAGTTTTCAATGTCATCATCGACACCGACATTACATACATTGTTGAAGCTATATTGCCTTTATTAAACAAAATAATGAATTATTTAATAATTAAAAAAAACGGTTCTCTTTATAAAAAAAAAGTCACGCTATCATAGTTTGTATAAACAATTATAAACCAGCAAAGTCAAATAATCCTTGAAATTAATTGTAAACAATTTGAATCATAGTCACTTATAAATCAGCAAAGTCAAATAATCCATAAAATTAATCGACTTTGATTAGTTGTAACATGAAAGAAAAAGAAAAAAACTTACATGTTAATTCTGAATTCTGATGCAGAGGGCTGAGAGAGGTTGAGAAAAACTAAACAATGCGGGAACGCACTATGAATTGTGAGAACCCTACTTATTAATATTTATTTAAGACAGTGCTAACAAATCTTTTTCTAAAACATTTTGAGTCCGAATCTTTTTTTTTTAGATGATTTAAAGTTCAATCTTTAACAATATTTTTTGCTCACGTTTGTTACTAATCTTTTTTTTTTACAAGATTTAAAGTCTAATCTTTAACATTATTTTTTGCTCACGTTTGTTACTAATCTTTTTTTTAGATGATTTAAAGTCCAGTCTTTACCATTATTTTTTGGTCACGTTTTTTACAATTGATCAACGGCTAATGAAGAGTAACTTATATTAATAAAATAAAATAATAAGGAAATGTTGTTTTTTGTGTAAGGGGTATGAAAATACTTGGCAATCTTTGTCCGTTGTATTGAGGGGAACAACACAGATGTACAACATGTTTTTTTTAGGGAAACACAAATGTACAACATAAAAGTGGCCGATAAAAAAGTAACATGAGTTTTTGTTTTGTGCTGGTTTTTTGTGAGTTTGATCTGTGGTTATGTAGGTAAAAGAAGGTTAACGGGGACGATTAGTGACATGGATTAGTATTCCACGTGTTATTTTATAATTGACTAACAGTAAGAACAGTTATTAAGGAACTGTGTGTAAGTTTTCTCCTTAAATTAAATTTATTGTTACATGTGTTACTTGTATTTAAAATAAAATTAAAATTTAAAACTAAGGGTATTTTTGAAAAGAAAAGTCCATTCCAAAAGTGTGTTGAAATGGATAGTTTTCTTTATATATAGTATAGAATATTTGTTACATGTGTTACTTGTATTTAAAATAAAATTAAAATTTAAAATTAAGGGTATTTTTGGAAAGAAAAGTTCAACCCAAAATATGCTGAAAGGGGTAGTTTTCTTTATATATAATATAGATTATAAACACTTTTATTGCGCTAACTTTTAAAAATTATGAACGGTATTTTTTTATGAAATTTTTATTTTAATTAAACTAAAAATATAAATCTTTTATTTGTTCAAGTTATAACAAATCGAACTAAGCATAATTATCGGCTCTGTCTATGGTGGGAGACTTGAATAGGTGTCCTACCGTAGGAAACATGGTTTTTTTTTTTTTTTATCTTTTAAAATGAATATGAACCATTATATAAGAGTTTGATCAAAATGCTTACTATAAACCTCCAATCGCTCAATTGCTTTCTTTTATTTTAAAAGCTTAAATGCAATAATAAACATTAATTCCATTTCATCCATAATCATCTTCGTTAACACCAGAAAATCCTTAATCATCATCAATTTCTTCTTCACTCTTTCCTCTTACAATTTCAGATTTAAACAACCACTATCATCAATACCTACCCCAATCAGATCCAAATGAAAAAAACTTAAAATCTTTCTTTTATTTATTCATAGCCACAATTAATTTATGTATATCTACCATATTCAAAGGAGGTTCACTTCACCCTTGCGACCCTCCCTCGTCAAACACCTTTTGATCTCTCTTTTCATATTCCTCTTTTTGAATCCAACTCAATATCTTCAAATAATTATTCTTATGGTTTTCTTACTACCAAATCTCTCATACGGTTTCACTTTCCCTAAAAAAAATCACCCTTTACCGCATGTCGATTCAAAATCTATAACACCCTTTTTTAGATTTGGTTTTGATTTAAAGAGTAAACATAATCCGGATTTGGGGTTTGTGTTTTTTTAGATTTGTGATTTTTTCTGGATTTGGGTGTTTTTTCAGATTTGATTCCTACGCATAAGAAGAAGAACAAAGAGAAGAAGAAAAAATAAGTGAGGAAAAACAGAATGGTTGAGATGAAGGAGAAGGATGATGCTTATGGGTAAGAAGAAGGAAATCAATTCTTTCTGGCGTTGAGGATGATGAACAGGAGTATCAAATATGAGGGTGATGATATCAATTTTTTTAATTGTTTTTAATATTTGAATATATAAATAAAATAAATAATCAAAATATGATATGAAAAATATAATTAATCCAACTCTTAAAATAAAAGAAAGTAATTGAGCGTTGGAGGTGTATAGTAAGCATTTTGATCAAACTCTTATCCAATGGTTCATATTCATTTTAAAAGAACAAAAAAAAAAACATTGTTTCCTATGGTAGGAGACCTATTCAAGTCTCCCACCATAGACAGAACCTTAATTATCTTTTTTAATGACACCAATGATATAACAACAAAATATAATCTAAATTCCTTTTCTCAATGACACCAACCATAATCTTTATTATAGAAAAGGTTGTTTAAGGGTATAATTGGGATAATGAAAAAGTAAGTATGAATATACTCGTATAGTTTGTTACACTTTTTAAATGATAAAGGAAAAAAATCGAACACACACACACACATATATATATTTATGTCGTGTTTATTATATTTTTTTAATATTTAAATTTATTCTTATCTATTTGTTACATGTGTTATTTGTATTGAAAAAAAAGGACATTTTTGGAGTCTCCTAAAAAAAATTGATATTTTTTGTATTGTGAAACTCTTACAAAAAAGATTCTCTGTGAAATATTTTTAAAAGATCCTGAAAAAGTTCAAAATCGTGAGATAGGCTTAATTGATAAGTAACTCCTCTCTTTTCAATTGAAATCAATAACACATAGCCAATATAGTGGGGCATAACTGATAGATATTTGGTCGCATAATCATGTAAAGTTCAATTTTTTTAGTGCGTATGAAAGAGAGACATGTCAACCCTTAAAATAGATCTCATTACCGCGAGAAAATTATTATCCACAATTACGCGAAGAATACATTTGGTTTGTCCAAAATAATAATGCATACTATATATAAAGAGAATACATAATTTTAGTCTATCTTTTTCACTTTCAAATCATACCCTAAACAAATTTACATATAAAAATGTTGTATTGTGATTGTCATTCAAAAGATACATGTAGTGAAAATTCATTCTCTCCGCTTCTCGTAATTAAAATCATATCCTCCCATCCATTAAAATTTCTCTATCACCCTTCCGTTGAACCAATTTAACCCTAAGAACCAACAAACTGATAATAATTGAAGAGCCTGAACGATTCAATATTGCAAAGAAGACACAAATCATAGTAATAAAGGAAAAATATGCATGTAAAAATTCTTCGAGGTAATAATGAAGATCATAAAAAGAGACAATATAACTTTAGAGGTAAAAAATTCTTCGAGATAATAATAAAGTTCATAAAAGTAAAAGAAAATAAACCGCTTAGATGAAACTGCTCTTGATTTGATTTTTGTTTCGTTGGATTGGTTGCGTCATTATATACATGTTTTTTCTTTTTTTTTTTACTTTTGAATCATTCAATCTTAGCAATTTTTGTGTTTTGATTGTTTTATTTAATATAGTTTTGGTTTTAACTTCTTAAAAAGAAACTAAAAATTGACGGATGTTAGTGTTACTCTCGTTTGCTGATGTTATTTTAAGAGTATTTGAACTTATTTGAGATAATTTTGGTTGCAACTTCATTTTTCTCTCTTTTTATTTGATTAAAAACAATAGAAAAAAAAGAATAAAAACATAATGTCAAGAGAGGGTTGTTAAAAAAGTTATCATAAAATAGTTGTAAAAATAACATTTCTCTACTTTAACGTAGTACTTTTTATTTTTGGAAGGCTTTGTTTTGTTTGGATGATGAAAGAAAGTAGAAGGAAAGAAAGTATGGGAAAAGATTGTAGAATGATTGAAAGTAGGTAGAAAGTGAGTGGAAAGTATGATGATTATTTAGTTGTTTGGTATAAAAGAAAGTGGAAAGAAAGTGATAAGAAATATGGATCTATATTTAGTAAATGACATAAATATCCTTACATTGAAAAATGACTTTATATTATAAATAAAAAAACAAATAATAAATTTACGCTAGTACGCCGTAGTATATTTAAAAATTTGAATAGGCATGCGTGTAACAAAGGTCACACTAGTGACAAGAAAATTAATTGAAGGGAGATATAGAGCACATGCTATCGGAATATTTTGATTCAAATCAGGGCTATTTTGTAATTTTACAATTTCCAAACTACATGCCCAGCTTCCTTCGCTCCTATGCCCGGAAAGTTTTAGAACGTGGGCCCCATTAAAAATAAACTTTCATTCCACTCTGACAGTGCAACCAAACAACGGAAGCCCGTTTTTCAATAATCTTTCTTTCCTCTTTACTATCTTTCCTTCTTGCTTCTGCGGTTCCAAACACAGCTTTAACGTAGTACTTGAGTTGGCTTCTCCCAGACTTTGACTCTTTTTCTTTGCCGTCGTATATACCACTTTATAATTACACCTTCTCCTTATTTCAAATTTATTTGTTATAAGTTAAAAAAAAGATTTTGTTATAATATAAATTTAAGAGTATTCATTCGCACTTGGGAGTACATAGATAAACATGTTTAGAAGGAAATTCATAACTATACATCATCAGAAAAATCAACAAATGTTCTCACATCACCGTCTGTATTCATTTGCAAACTACTCCAACAGACTGCTTTTCCTGAAACTCAAAATCAGCAGAGCTTTCAGGATCTCTAAATCGTAGGGTTGACTGCCCTCGTGAGTTGTGAGGCATATCTCTTGTATTACCGCTCAAGAAACTTGTCACAAAGATAGAGACACATTGATAGGTCTAAATGGTTCCAAATCAACGGTCACCTTTTTCTCCTTCCATCACAATTGTGCCAGTATACAAAACAAGCCCATTTTGAGGAAACTTGTGCCAGTATACAAATCAACTGTTGATATCCCTTACTTTTTATGTTTGAAGCAGTTCCAAACTCATCACCAACATCTTGGTAACACGAGCTATTTGATCATGTGGGGGCATAATAAGGGAAATCATACTTGTCCCTTTCCCTCTGGCAGCTTCAAGATCCTTAATCAATTTCTTGATTCCCACCCCCTCCCCTAATGTTCTCATTAGTATCATGAGCATCAGCCCTTTTGGAACAATAAGAAACTAATAACCTTGAGAGAAATAAGAAAGACAACAAAATTAAGACATAGCCGCATAAATGAAAACAGCAAAACATAAAAGTTGATGCATGACAAAGAAAAACGTGAAACAGAATATAACAAATCCAATTCGATAAAAAATTACACCTGGACATAAAAAAAACACTTCAGGAAAAATTACTCTCAGATATCAATCAACCCTGCTAATCATGAATCAATTCATCCGGATATCATGTGGCAAGCACTGATGGGAATCTTAGTTCCTGCATTACTTTGATATGCTTATATTGCTCACCACTCCCAGCAGATGGCTTAGTTCATCAACTGCTACACTTGTTCGATTTTTTTTCTTTGTTTAATGAACCTTAAAATATGTTTTCTTTTGCATTAATCTGGTCCTTTTAATTTTTCCATCTCGTTCATCATTCATCCCGTTTTGCCTAAGCTCTCGGTTACTTTAAACTGAGTCCGGGGTGGGACAATCAAACTGGAACATTGTATCTCCCTAAGAATTGTCCTCTACAGACTATTCATGTACAGGGTGACACAAAGTTCTTAAAGAATATTGCATAATTTGTAGCATGCAAACAACTTCATAAGATTGGAGCTTTGACAGATAATCTCGTTCCTTCTATAGTCGTTGAAGAAGCAGACGTGGAGGAATTTGGTAACTTTATGCCTTCTTTTCATTTTATTATTATTATTGCCTTCCATTTTTTTTAATTACTTGAATGTAAAATTCTATTTAACCGTATATTACGTCTAAGAATGACATCGATATCAAACGAAATCTTACAGGTAATGAACCATATGATGAGGAGCAACCAAGTTATGTACCAATTTTTGGATCAAGATTGTGTTCCTGTCGTTTGATACACGATTCACCAATTCAAATGGTACATACATCGGTTGTTGCTCATCATATGGTTCATTCCCGATAAGATATAGTTTGATATCAATGTCATTCATAGAAGTAGTATACGGTAAATAGAATTATATTCAAGTAATTTGAAAAAATGAAAGGCAAATAATAAATAAATAAAAAGAACATAAGGGTTACCAAATTCCTCCACGTCCGCTGCTTCAACGACTACAAAAGGAACAAGATTATCTCTCAAACCTCCAATCTTATGAATTTGTTTGCAAGCTACAAAGCATGCAATATTCTTTAAGAACTTTGGGTCACCATACAATGTTCAAATATGTTTGTCACACCTCGCAGTCAGTACCAGAGAGTTTAGAAAAAATGGGATGAATGATGAACGAGATAAAAATATTAAAAGAACCAAATTAATGCAAAAGAAAACAAATCATAAGGTTCATTAAAACAAAGAGAAAAAAAATTGAATGTGGGTAAAATAAAATAAAAAATCAAACTCTCGCTAAGTTCATCGTAAATAAACGTTTTAGGTTCATTAAGAGAATATTTTCTTTCAAGCTTGGAAAGGATGACACTAGCATCGTTAATGTTGATTTCTCCGCCTTGTCATTGTTCTTCTTCAGCGTGATCTTTCATGGTTCTTCTATGTATTTTACCATTAACCAATGGGCATGGAAGATAAAGAAAGAAAAGGAAATAAAGTTGATTATAAAAGCAAATTAACATTTGGAAATAGTATATGATTGGTGCCGATGACAAACTCAAAGTAGGGAAAATATGATAATTGAAGATTCGATTGGAATGGAAAAGAGTACTTCTGTTTGTTCTTAATTTCTTTATTTTTACATTCGATTGAGAAATGTTATTTATTTATTTTATGATAAAAAAAATTTAAGGCAAGGTGATAGTGCCTTTGTCTAAGTCTAAATTAAGGAACATTTAAGGCTCAAAACATGCTCGCAACAAGATTTATGTTTATCTCCTACAAAGGAGATTTACATGGCTCGAACATGCTTATGGATTTTTTTTATTTTCTTGAATCAATAGTATGTCTTTATTTTTATATTATATTGAAAAACGTTATTGCTCTGGCCAGATTAATCAAGGAAAATTGTAAAAAAAACATAACGCGACATCAAAGATTTGCCAAAGGCAAATCAGCTACTATTGCAGAATGTAAAATTAAGCCAATAACAAGATTGGCATGATAAATCAAACTCCCTCAAGATACAACATCATTATCATGATCCATAATCACCATAGCAACCAAAAAAGTAAATAACATAACAAATGTTACCGATGTGAATAGATTTGAATTGCATTGAATTCCTTTGGGCACAGATGAGCAAGAAGCAACATTTGATTATTTATTCTCCAAGAAACAAACTCATTATAACACAAATACAAACAAAACCCAGATCTCAACATCCATCATAGAACATAGACAGAGCAAAATTGTTGAGGTTCAATCTACGAAGCTAAGGTTTCGAAAACGTCGAACATTGAATCAATGGAAAATTGAATTTTAATTTTGATAATCAATAAAAAAAAACAAATTTTTATTTATTTAGTTAAGCACTCACGTCGTTATGTCATACTAAAAGTGTACTCAATTACTATAGATCAAGGATTGTCGTGGCTTTCTTTTTCGTGTAAGATTTTGAAAAAAGAACACAGACACGAATAAAAGATTAAAACCATACTCATCGGGTTGATGTCGATTCACGATTATAGAATAAAAAAAATAAATTTAGGCCAAAAAATATTAGCATTCAACAGAGTATAATATGAACGATAGAACAATAACAAGCTTTAAAATATTAAAACACAAAGACGGTAGATATAAAAACGGTTTGAAGCTTACCGGCGAAAGAGGCACAGCGGCAACGACGAAAAACAGTTAGCCGCTTGTAAGTTCACAATGATAGTCACAAACTCACGATGTTTCAACATATATAAATAAAAAAATAAGTGTTTTTATATTGGAATATGTCATGATGGGTTGACCCATTTTGCCACCAATATTAATGGAAATTTTTGTTTATCATACTCGCTTATTATTGTTACTTGTCCTCCACGTTTCGCATTTTATCATGTTTGAATTATATAATGTTTCGCATTTTATCTAAATAAAAAAACCCTAAATTTATTTACTTAATAAGTGTTTTTGTATTGTTGTACGTCATGATGGATTGACCCATTTTGCCAATCGTAGGTCACATTAATGGAAATTTGTGTTCATCCTACTCGCTTGTTACGTGTCCTCCACGTTTCGCATTTTATCACGTTTGAATTATATAATATGGTAATTTCTACAATATTTTGGATTATACTCTCTCCGTCCCTATATCTATGCACCCATTTAACTTTATTTTTGTCCCTAAATGTAAACCCTTTTGAAATTACTATATGCATTTATTATTATTTTTTTTAAACATACCCCTAATTAATATTACTAACTTGTCTTGAAATATGAATAGTTAAATTTAATACACATACAAATAAATGACAATTTGGTAATATTAACACACAAAACAGACACATTAATTACACTGACAACTTTATTAAGAAATGTGAAAAAAGCAATGAGGGCTTACATATAGGGACGGATGGAGTCCAATTTAAATCCACAAAAAACTCGTAAAACCATTTCCTTTAAAGAAAAATCGTAAAACCTTTACAAATTACTCCAGTTCATAAAATTCTTTTTTCAAACAATTTAGAAAATATAATCTAAACAAATACTAATAGTTCAAACGATTTAGAAAATATAATCTAAACAAATACTAATAGTTCAAACTATATAATTTGAATTGTGTCAGCATAGAGGTTAAACCTTTTACAACTGTGAACACCCATTTTTTGAAAAATATTCGTTGATTTTGCAACACAAATCTCAACCGTTAGATCCAATAAGTCAAAATGCTCATAATACTCCACACGGAAAGTTAAAACATCCCTAAGTCACCCAAGCACACGACAATTTCCTCTTCTTTCACTTTCTCGCATGGTTGATTGCACTAAAGACTTGCAGGAACCTTCTTCTCAGTTTATTTCAATTTGTGGTTTGTTGAACCCAATCACGTTAAAAAATCAAGATGAAATTTGAGTTCACGTGCATTTCTTCTCCCGTAATCATTAAACTATGGCTTATTCTTTTGTCAACAAAAAAAATTATGCATTATTCTTATCAATTTGATTATTCATATCAATATGTGGTTATTGCATATATTTTAAGATCATGCGTTTGGATTGATCAAGTTAGCAAGTCTAGATTGTAAGGCGTGAAAAAAGCTGATGAATTAAGGTAAAATTAGAATTAGAAAGAAAACGAGATCATGTGTCTCGCTTTGTTTAATTTGTTGTGTGGGAACATTATCAAGATTTGATTTATTGGGGTTGAGATTTGGTCTAAGTTAAATAGTGAGCTATCTAGCTAATTTTTTAGTATTCGTAAAAACTATAATTTTTTAACTATTTCATTTATATTATTTCAAAAAAACTATATTTTATTTATACAAACCATATATATCCACTAAAAATTCTATAACTTATTAGCCAATTCATTTTTATTTTTTTTACGATTGACACAATCTGCTTGTATCAAAAACATACTAGTATGCTAAATTGCTAAGTCCTAAAAAACACACAATCTTGCTAAGTCCTAAAAAACACACAATTTGCTAACTACACTATTTACTCATCAATTAAAATCTTATCACCCGAAACAGTTACCAATAGCAAAAAGATTCAATCACTTTGGAAAATTCAACCTTTTAGCCATGGATATAAATTACAAGGTTAATATCTATTCACGAATGCCTTTAGTTTTCTCAGTGTTCATCGTCCTTCATGAAGATCTTCAGAGAAAACCACTGTTCTAGAAATGTTGTCATTGTCAAAGGCAGCACTTAGACCAGAGTAAGGGCCTGAAGAAAACACTGAAGATGTTCCATCAAACTCAAAAGTGCTAGATGACTGTCTCAAATTGGTCTGTGTATTGGATGAGGCTAATACAGAATCATTGTACTCTGTGATGCGCTGCACCATTTTAAGTGATTGCACGACTTCACCCATGGTGGGTCGTTGGTTTGCTTCAGGAGCAACACATGCCGCTGCAATGGTGCACACACGTACAAAATCTTCCTTTGGATACTTTCCCTCAAGCTTTGGATCGGCAATCTCGTCCAACCGGTCCTTATCTCTAAGGATTGGCCTGGCCTGAATGGAATAAAAAAAAATTACAGTCAGCGCAATAGTGAAAACATCATAATACATATTGAAATTCAATCATTAAAATGCTTCCAGTTATAAAAGGCAGAAAACAGGGGAAGATACTTTCAATTTTGACAACAGTAACGTGGTATGGATAGATGTGGAACTAACCCAAGTAACGAGGTTCTCTTGTCCACCTGGCTGTGACATATCCACAGGTGTCCTTCCGGTGAGCAGTTCTAGCAAGACAACTCCATAGCTATAAACATCACTTTTAACAAGTAGGTGTCCAGTCATGGCATACTCAGGAGCTACATACCTACACAAAAGTTTCATTTCACCTTAAATTGAAGTTCAACAAATATATAACAACCGTGAGAAGGAATATACCAAGACTAACCCAAATGTGCCCATGACACGGGTAGACAAATAATTAGCTCCTCCTTCAGGTGCTTGCTTAGCAAGACCAAAATCTGCAACCTTAGCATGAAAATTGTTCTCGAGTAATATGTTGGATGCCTTAAAATCTCTGTGTATTACACATGGCTGTGAGTCTTCATGCAGGTACGAAAGTCCTCGTGCGGCATCAAGGGCAATCTTCATTCGAGTGTCCCAATCCAAAGGACAATTTATTCCCATGGGACCTGACATAAATCAATGTGGATTCCGATTAAGGTGTCACATTTTGAAAGGGAAAGAAAATATACCAAGAAAAATAATAGAACAAATGGCACAAGTTCAAATTTAAAAGTTGAACACGTGATTTGAAAAATTACATTACCATGAAGCCAAGCCTCCAAACTTCCATTAGGAACAAGCTCGTAGCAAAGTAGGTTTTGTGACGACTCACGATTACTATAGTATCCCACTAGTTTTACAAGGTTACGATGATGCAACCGGCTAAGCATTTCAACCTCGGCCAAAAACTCTTTGTCACCCTGTTGCCCTCCATTTGTAAGCCTCTTAATTGCAACAGAAGTACCATCACTTAAGATGCCTTTAAAAACTTTACCAAACCCTCCTTCTCCAAGTACACTTGCAGATTCAAAGTTGTTTGTGGCTTCTCGAAGTTCTTCATAAGCAATAAACCGTGTACTGGTTGGGTGGGAAATAGAACCCCCAGCTGAAACAGCACTTTCTATCCTCGGCTTTTCTGCAGGAAAGGGAGAAACATGAGCAGTGTGGACTAAAATAAAATATTAGATAACACGGGATAAACGAAACAAATTCTAAAATAAAATAAAAACATCATCAACATCTAAAAAATATCACTAATATTGATGCTGTAGATAGGAGTATATTTATTTTATCAATATCTGGCATGCCAATTTTTCCATAAATAACACCTTTTGATCATCACAAGCATATGATCTTACACTCTACCTTGCTGTTTAAAAAGTAAAACCGCTAGAATGAAATTCTAAAGAATAATTAGAATAATTTTTTATGATCCCAATTTACATTTACGTTTCTCACAAACAAAACTTCAATAAGTGATATTTACCAGTTTCAATGGGGGGTGTTTTTTCCTTCCGCAGTAACGTGCATAAACAGAATAGTAATATAGATACGATTGCAATGAAGAGCATGCCAATAGCAATTCCAAGTATAAGAAATAGATTTGAATGCCCTCCCTTAGTTGAAGAACTTGGTGATGTAGCTGTAGATGAATGATACAAAGGTGCTTTTTCCGGCGATGCAGTTAAAGTAGGAGCTGCATTAACATACAAAGATGTGTTGATAGGGATAAAAGCATAAGGAACTGCTCGCTTTATTATTTGAGTTCAATAACAGAAGAAAAGTTTCTGACTTTATATTAGACAATCACCAGGGCCTCAAAGTGTAAGTAACAATATAAATTTAAATAACACGTTTAAATCCACAAACATATACAGAAAACGAGGATACTTAACATTATAACAGATATTACATCTACACTATCACAATTCAAATTTACATTTCACAGTGCAAAAGCTTCTATAAGCATCAGCATTGTCTGCTGGTTGAATACAAAATATATGAAAAATTAATTTAAAAAAATAGTTATTAGGCGCCATGAGAAAAGCACAAACCCCTTCAGGATAAACATAACTTTCTCTTCTCCTTACCACTTAAGCAGGAAACATGAAATGATCAAATATAAAAAACGGAGACAGATAAAATCAAAGCTGTAACAGTACAGTTTATATACACAAAAGTTCAAAAACTAGATGCAATAAACACTATTCTTTGTAACCTGCACAATAGTCACCTTTCTGTTACTTTCATAATTCAAGTACACCAAAGCACCATGGTTACCAGTGAAATATTTTAGATTAAAAAAGGCCTGGACCTACCTTGAGTCGGTGGTGGAGGTTCAAACCAGATTATGTTGAGGAGTTTGTACCCACCTACTAATCTAGGGTCTAGTCGAACCTTATGCATTGAAAGCGAAGAGTTTATTCTAGAAGCTTCATTGGCAGAGAAACTGATGCCTTTATGTGGAGTAATATCCATCGAGATATTTAATGTTGAGAAGTTGATTACATAAAAGTTTATCAGGTCAATCTGGGTATTATTTTGCAACCCTAGCTGGCCAGCTAGCTCATCAAGAAATTTATCCCAATCAGGATTCTGAGAGACATTCAAAAGAAGAATGTCTATCTTTATGGGATATACACAGTGGCAACCTTTACTGCCTCGTTTCAACACCATGTCTTGTTTACAACAATCTGGAAGAACGAAAAAATAAGCAACTATGTCATTATCAGTTTCAGGTTCCTAAGCTCACAAAAATTACGCAAGACCATGTAACGTTTATTTTCAAAATTAAGCAATTATTTACAATAGGTCGTGCCAGTTTCCTAGGCTGGGCTTACTTTTTAAAAAAAAAATATATATATATGACTTACTGGAAGCATGATGGGTCAACGGTGGCTGAGGCAAAGCAGAAGGGGCCGCAGCTTCCGTAGAATGAATAGGTGCAATATTTTTAAAGCCAGAAATTGGGAGCTTCCATTCACTCCTCTTCTTAAATGGGATGGAAAAATGGGAACTTTTTGGGGGTTGGCCAGGATTTATGAAAGGACCATATGAAGGAGGATTGTCCGGTGACAGTGTTACAATTGGTGCACCACGAGAAAGCGCGTACTTGGACCCGTGGGAATTTCCTGGTAGAGGCAGATCATGAACAAAAACAGCAGCCAAAGGTGATCTAGCTGCGGATAGCAATGGAGGTTCCAGTGTTTTATCATGTACACCAGACTCGATCATAAATACCAGGTAAGATAGTATAAGTATCCATTTCATCAATGAGCCTTGAACCTTTTTGAATATATCTGCATTGTGGGTAAAAAACCAAAGCAAACTATTAAGGATACCCTACAAAACTCTGAATCTGATATGCAGATAAAAAAAAAACGAAAAATTCATACTCTTGAATAACATAAGCAGAGCTATAAGAACTATGATTGCTTCTCAAGTATAGTCGGTGCAATTGGTCAAAGCTGTACAATAAGAATTTCTAAGATTTATAGAATACCCATTTTTATGGAACAATGAATGACTCTCGCTGCTGGACTCGAAGTCAGCTTGTTCCAATGATGGAACAGGAAATGACTGGTCTTAAGGTATAAGAACTCACATAACAACTTGAGATGTAAATTCTTATCCCTAAGAACTCACATTATTGGTTGGTTGGTAAGGACGGATCATAAGATGAAGAAAAGTATAAGACCTCGGCTACATAAATCCTATCTACCAAGGCAAATGAATCCTTTTTCTGTCTTCATAGTTTCATTAATTGATTTCCTTATTATTATTAACTCATGGGGCTTCGCCAAATGTGGCAGCCGATATTATAGGGATATAGAGATGTGGATCCTCTCGTGTTTAAACTTGACACAAGGCGGTTGTGTTATGTTCAACATCTCTCCCTTAAAACTCATCGAGCTCCGCTTATAATAAAAATTTGGTTCCTCTCATATTTGAACTCAAAACAAGGGTTCTATAAGTTGAGTTCAAACATGAGAGGATCCAAATCCTTCTATTATAAGTACTTCAAGACATCATATAATAAAAATGCAACCAATTTACAAGACTAACTACATAACATTAAGCATTTTCCATAATTACATTTCGTTAATTTCAACAAATGAAAATAGAAACTCTGGTGAACTTTCACACACGGTGTCTCTAATTATTTGCGCGGCATTTGATAATAACACACACTTAATCTTCAAATCGAAACCCTCACAATAAAAATCAACCATGCAACTAAAAAAAAAAAAAAAAGGTACAATTCCATTATCTAGACTAGCATACAAAACTAAAAACTAATCATAAATTAAGAAAAAGAAGAAAAAGCTATAATTACCAATTGACATGACCGACACCGTTGATTTTCCCGAACGGTTCAGATCTATGCAGAATTGGGAGGAGGATCTAAATCAGGAATTATGATTAGCGAAAGTGTTGTTAATGAAATCCGAGTCAAAGTTTCCATAAGAGAGTCAAATCGTGATTATTTATGAAGATGTGGTTGGTTGGTTGGTAGAAATACTATACTACTACTGTTAGTTTCCTTTTTGTAAGTGCCATGGAAATGGAATAGAAGTGGAAGATGTTTTTGTTGTCTTGTTTAATTTGGGAATAAAATAAAGTAAAGAAGGGTGGTGGTAGTGGGAAAATGGGGGGTTGTTTTGGTATTTCCGTTGCGTGAAATGGAAGAGAAGAGAAGAGACGTTTTAAATGCGGGGACCTCAAAGTGCGTAGTTAACGGAAAACAACAGCCTTCTAGTCAGTTAGCTTAGCTAGCTAGAGCGTGAGATGAAAGGGACCACTAAGGATTATGCATGGATGATGATATCTGTTTTTTTTTTTCTTTTCTTTTTCTGAATCGTGTTGCAGGTGCTAATAGTAACTAGACAGCCCAGAATTCATTTAATTCAATTCATGCACTGTCGGTACTGCTTTCTTCTTTCTTTGTCATCACTTGTGACCAACCGAATAAGATTGTAATGAATAACAGTTTTTAATATTGTTGCATTTTTATTATTGGATTCCAACTCGGAACTTTTAGACTTGTCAAATTTTTTAGTCGTTGATAAAGGTAATATAGAGGCTCTTCATGTTGCAATAAACAGGATTTAATCCACTCATACCAATACTAAACAAACACGCATAAAGCCCAATTGACAAGCATGGTTGACAAAACAGCAAAGTGCAAGTGTCAAACGACTACTATCATTCATCCTTCAGTAATGGAAGTTTGTAAATCAAAATATGAAACGTAGTTATTAGAAATACACTACTAACTACTAGCTCTGAAAATTGACATTATAACGTGGGTTAGGATTCTTTTCCTCCAAGAGCATATATATTTCTTTTTAAAAAAAGGTAAGATAACGTTTGAAGGAAATTATATAATAATTAATAATGATTAAACTTATTTGATGGTGAGATCTCGGACAACTCCATTTTTTTAAATAAATAAAAAGCTATTGATACAAAATGCATGTCACTCTAAACATTAGTAATAAAGTTCTCTATTTCTTTTGAAAAATGAAAAGAGCCTAACTCTAAACATCTTTAGTTTATAAACATCAAGTCTCCTCAACCTTTCGAATCTTTCTAACTAATGACAAAAGTTTTCATAAGTTCTAAATTATACAACCTTGTGAAAGTGGCATACTGAACCTAAGGTTGAGACATTTGTGCTACAATGAGGTGCTAAGACACGCATGAGAAATAAGGAGAATGAGCATTTGTAAGTTATCTTTGGCTTCAATTTTTAAGCGATGTGAAGCTTTTTAGAGTGTTTTGGAAAAATAGTTATTTAGTTGAGGTCAATGGCTAAAGAGACCCTAAAAAATGAGAATGATTCTAGTCTCTAGTACGAATTCATTGCACAAGTTTATTATCATAAAATATTTATTGGAGAGTCGTGAAAGTGAAAATATAAAGCACCCTTAAAATTTAAAACAACGTACTCGTATTTATACTTGTCGTCGTGATTAAATTTTATGTCATCCGTAATGTTGTTTGAGTCCAACTTAATATCACCTTATATGGTATGAGTTTGGTTTTCTCATGGAAAGCATATAAGATGCTTAGATCTTCCACTTTAACTATCGGCCATAGCCCTCCTATGCCACAACTTTGTCATATCTTTTTTTTTTTTGAAGGGAAAACTTTGTCATATCTTCTTGGTCAATCTAAGAGGAAGCAACATCAACATAATCAGATAACGTAGTACTTTGTAGAAAGTACAAAGTACCCCGTTTCACACCTTTCATAATCACACTTGAACCCCTGCAAACATGTATAACTCCACCTTCATCACTGAAATTAAACCCCTTGTTGTCCAAAAGACTCAGAGATATTATATTTTTTGTCACGTGTGGAACATGTCTAACTTCGTTCGATGTACACAATTTACTATCATGAGTCCTAATATTGACAGAGCTCATCCCAACCACTCTGCAGACAGAACTATTGGTCATACCAATATTATCACCATCCAACTGCTCGTAGGTTTAAAATCATTCTCTCTTATGACAAATATGATAAGACGCTCTGAAATCCATAACTCACACATCGTTGTAATGTGTGTGACCATCAGCAACTAAGGCGATATCCTCTTCAGAATGTGTACCATCATCGACAACGAGAATATCGAATGCCTTATCCTGTTGCATCTGCCTCTTCTTGGGACAATCATGTTTCCAATGCGCCTTCTTCTTATAGTAATTTTAAGTACCAGTCGGTTTCGAACCCCTGTAGACTAGTTTCTTGTAGAACTTCCCCCTTGATTTATCATATCCCTGATTGTTGTTTGCTACTAGCCCAACAACTTGACTGTCTGAAAAAGTGTCACTACAACTATGTCACAATTCTCTATTGTGAAAGACATACCTAATTTCTTCCAGAGACAATGAATATCTACCATTCATGAAAGACTCATTAAAGTTCTCGTATTACAATGGTAAAGAAATTAACAAAATCAAGGCAACATCCTCGTCATAAATCTTAATATCAATAATTTTTACTGTAAAACCATTTTGAAAAAGTTTTGTAAAACCCAAATACAATTTTTTTATTATAAAAAAAAATCCTTTTTTTATAATTTTTTTTAGGCTTAAACATGTTTTTAGTCCCTATAAAATTACAAGATTTTAAGTATAGTCTTTGCCTAATTTTTATTCACTTTTAGTCCCTATTTGTATTTTATATGAACTATTTTGGAGGACTAAAAGTATTCAATTTTTGTAAAAAAGTTTTTAAAATAAGGACTATTTTTACAAACTACAATATTTCAAAGGACTAAAGTTATCATTAAAATTTTGGCTTAATGGTAGTTTTGACACCCTAAGCATCAAGAAGGTACAATTTTGGCCTCCTAACAAAATAAAATACAATTCAGGCCCCTAGGCAATGTCCATTCTGCAGTTTTTGCCCCATGGCCAATTTTGACTAAGTCAATGCTGACGTGGATGCCACGTGTGTATTTATATTTTTATATATAATATTTTTAAATTAAAAAAAATTAAAAAAATTACACATGTGGTGTTCATGTCAGCATTGACTTGGTCGAAATTGGTTTGGGGGCCAAAACTGCAAAAGAGGCAGTACTTAAGGGGATGAATTGTATTTTATTTAGTTAGGGGTCAAAATCGCAACTTCCCGATACTTAGATGATCAAAATTCATGATTTTGTTGGAATTAAATACATATTTAAAATTAAAAAAAAATCAACGTGGGTGTTTGTTTTACTTTACCTTATTAATGGGCTTTATCATGTGGTTCGGGTACCCGCCCACCCAACTAAAAACACCCATCCACGCCTTCACCTTCACCCTTTAACCAGAAACTCGACCGTACGCGGTGGGAACAACAACAACAACACTGCTCTCAACATTCCATAGGTACCAAACTACTACCCATAGCTCCTAAATTAAAAGTTAAAACCCCATCTTTTTCAAAATCAACTCTAACCCTAAATTCCATTATATCTCTCAATCTTATTTATCGTGTGCAAGCTCAAGTTAGGGTTTTCTCCTTCTCAGTGAAATTTCGTAGCAAAAACCAAAGAATTAACCTGAGATGTCGAAGAGAAAGTTCGGATTCGAAGGTTTCGGCATAAACCGTCAATCAACCTACAGTTTCGAACGATCTCAACCTCCTCAACGTCTCTACGTTCCTCCTTCATCTCGTAAAAGCCACGACAATTTCGAAGACAACGACCTTGATAACATCGAGTACGATGATGATTCCAGAGAAGAACAATCAAACAAAGATGATAACGCCGGTGGTGGTGGTGGTGGTGGTGAAGAGGATGAAATCGATCCATTAGATGCCTTCATGGAAGGAATACACGAGGAGATGAAATCTGCGCCTCCACCTAAGCCGAAGGAGAAGGTGGAAGATAGATACAAAGACGATTTAGAGGATGATCCAATGGAGAGTTTTTTGAGGGCGAAGAAGGATTTAGGTTTGACGTTGGCTTCGGATGCTTTGCATGCTGGATATGATTCTGATGAGGAGGTTTATGCTGCTGCTAAAGCTGTGGATGCTGGTTTGATTGATTATGATTCTGATGATAATCCTATTGTTCTTGATAAGAAGAAAATCGAACCTATTGCTCCTCTTGACCATACTGAGATTGATTATGAGCCTTTTAATAAGGATTTTTACGAGGAGTCGCCTTCAATATCAGGTAATTTAACAGGACCATGAAATTCTATTTTTATATTTTTCTTGTTTATGTAAAATTGCATCTACTTAGCTACTTTCTATGTGTGTGTGTATTTCGCATGGGAGATAATGTATTACAACCCTGTTTAAATAATCAACTTAATTAAAAGCATATTGCGAAGAACTTATGTCATATAATAGCTTATGCATAAGCTAGAAGCTATTTCTATATCAAAAGAGAAAATAAAGTCAAACTGTTTTCACACAAGCTATAAGTTGTTTTCATAAGCTATCCTGGAGAGCTTATGGAAATAAGCCGAAAACAACTAATGGTCATTTCGTTAGCTGTTTCAATAAGCTCTCCCTAACGGTTCACAAGTGTGCTCGTGTCGGTAGATAAGCTCAAGTCAGTTCAAACAGCTTCTATGTTATAAGTTGAGTGCGTTTGAACGTTTGGCCCTCGTGTTTTCTGTGCTTGATACAGGTATGAGTGACCTAGATGTAACTGATTACAGGAAGAGTTTGGCTATTCGGGTATCAGGTTTTGAAGTTCCTAAGCCAGTAAAAACATTTGAGGACTGTGGGTTTGCTCCACAAATTATGGGTGCTATAAAGAAACAAGGTTATGAGAAGCCGACATCTATACAATGCCAAGCTTTGCCGGTTGTGCTTTCTGGTAGAGATATCATTGGCATAGCGAAAACTGGTTCTGGTAAAACTGCTGCTTTTGTGCTTCCTATGATCGTGCATATCATGGATCAGCCTGAACTTCAGAAGGAGGAAGGTCCTATAGGAGTGATATGTGCACCTACCAGAGAATTGGCACATCAGATATATCTCGAGGCCAAGAAATTTGCTAAAGCATATGGGATACGTGTCTCTGCCGTCTATGGTGGAATGTCAAAACTTGAACAGTTCAAAGAACTCAAGGCAGGCTGTGAGATAGTTGTTGCTACGCCTGGAAGATTGATAGACATGCTAAAAATGAAGGCGTTGACAATGCTCAGAGCAACTTACCTGGTGCTTGATGAGGCCGATCGAATGTTTGATCTTGGATTTGAGCCGCAAGTAAGGTCCATTGTTGGTCAGATTAGGCCGGACCGCCAAACCTTGCTCTTTTCTGCAACAATGCCTCACAAAGTCGAAAAGTTAGCCAGGGAAATCCTTTCCGATCCTATCAGAGTGACAGTGGGAGAGGTGGGGATGGCGAATGAAGATATTACTCAAGTTGTTCAAGTAATTCCTTCTGATTCTGAGAAATTGCCGTGGCTTCTGGAGAAATTGCCCGAAATGATTGATCAAGGTGATACATTAGTTTTTGCTTCCAAAAAGGCCACTGTGGATGAAATTGAAGCACAATTGGGTCAGAGAGGCTTTAAAGTTGCTGCCCTGCATGGTGATAAGGATCAATCTTCTCGTATGGATATTTTACAGAAATTTAAATCTGGCACCTACCATGTGCTTATTGCAACTGATGTTGCTGCTCGTGGTCTTGACATCAAGTCAATTAAAACCGTGGTAAACTTTGATATTGCTAAAGATATGGACATGCATGTTCATCGCATTGGAAGAACAGGCCGTGCTGGTGACAAGGACGGAGTTGCATACACTCTTATAACTCAAAAAGAAGCACGGTTTGCTGGTGAATTGGTTAATAGCTTAGTTGCTGCTGGTCAGAATGTGTCCACGGAGTTGATGGATCTTGCTATGAAGGTAATGATGCCCTATACAATATTTTTTCTTTATCACGAGTATTGATGTTTGTGCAACTAATTTCATGCTTGTAGACTCTCGTATCCCCATGATTATTGTTGGTTTTGGTTCATGTAGTTGTAAATTTCGTAGAATCTCCCATTTATCCCCCTATGCTATTTACACGCAAAAATGAATTATTTAATTAGTACATATTTTTTGAAATGGTTATATATTAATGTATTCAATGGTGGACAAGGTTAGTTTCTAAGAAGCTGGACATCAAAAACAAATTTGATAGAAGTTATATATCTATAGGTTTCTTAGGTTTGACTGTTGGAGACTATCTGATCATTTATAAATAAATATATTAAAATGATTGAATTGCTTTTTTCAAAAGATGAAATGGTTCCTGTCTTCCTGAATGACTAAAGGGGCTGTGAGTAGTTGAATATAAACTAAGATCAGAGAAGCATTCAGATAGTAAAATCTATTTGATTGAACATTTTGGTAAAATTATGGTAGAATGGACTTGTTTTTTAGGGTCTAAAATATACTTGACTGCTTGGTTTCGTGCTTACAGGAAATTGTTTGGATGAGAATAAAATTTGGCATTTTGTGAGTTGTGACAAATAAGTCCTGTCTCCCCTCTGGTTTTGATTGAGCTGTTGACTCTGTCATTCTGGCTTTTTCTATAGTGCTGCTACTTGGGTTGTCATCATGAATCCACAAAAACCTTGCCCTAATAATATTTACTTCTTTAGTATGTGCCGAAAAATATATTAGTTCGACCATCTGATTTGTTATGACTATAGGGTTTGTGCACTAACAATAAAAGAGTTTATTGTTTGTTTTCTCTTGTAATAATAGATTTATTTTCGTCATAATTCATATGTCATTGGTTTCTGAACACTTTTCTGACGATTTTTTATGATGCTGGTATAAGATTTAGATATCTCTTGGGTGTCTTGAAATTACTAATTGAATTTGTCTTCTAATTCCGCAGGATGGGAGATTCAGGTCAAAACGTGATGCAAGAAAAGGAGGTAGGCTATTTGACTTGCATACTGTTGCATATAGAATAATAAGCTGATGTTAATGTAACACACAGTTTATGCACTGATAAGCTGCGTCCTTATCTCTGCACAGTAGAGTCTTAATATCAGTATGCTTGATTGGAAGAAAAATTTATTTACATTTCTTGTGTTGTACAGGTGGGAGAAAGGGCAAAGGCAGAGGTGGGGGTGCAGGTGGCAAAGGTGTGCGCGGAGTGGATTTTGGCTTGGGCATTGGATATAGTACAGAGTCAAACAATGCATCATCTAACGCAGTTCCAGGTCGGTCTGCCGCTGTAAATTCTCTGCGAACAGGAATGATGTCCCAATTCAGGAGTAGCTTCGTTGCTGCATCATCAACCTCCCAAAATGAAGGATTCAGTAATAATACAGGCATCGCTGTTAATAAGAGACCAACACTCGCTGGCTTTGTATCTGGTGGATCAATTGGCGGCGATATAAATACTCATCAGCAAACTGCTTCATACAATCCTGCTCCTTCAGCTGTAAATTCCACTAGTCAAAATTCTGTAGTAAATCCTGGTCAGAACAACACGAACAGGTTACTTTTCTAAGCTGAGCTTGCTTCATACATATCTTTATGGGTTAATTACTTCGCCTGCTGATAAAGTTCTTGTTTTTTCTTTTGTGTAGTCCTAAACCTAGAGAAAGGCGAAGGCCATCAGGTTGGGATAGATAGTTTGTCTTGGTGAAACGGCACCACTGTTAAACTCAAATGTATGAATGCTCATATTTGTAGGTGAAGTCTTGATTTGATTTGGCTTGTATTATCAATTGATAGAGCATAGTGAACATAAATTGATAACATTGTAAGAATTGTATTGAGTACTGAAAAAGGAGAGCAAACTCATACAAATATTCCAGAGCCAATGCTCCTCTGAGGTAAGAAAACATTTTCTCTCAGCCTACCTCTATCATGAGTATGACCCCAGAATAATGATGGCATGAGTGAGCCAGATCTCAACATCCACGAATTGGAAAGTCTTTAATAACTGTGAGCTGGGAGTGCTACAACTCTCCCACTTTCTCTTTTTCTTCCGCTGGTACTACACTCTCAAATTCTTGGACTTGTCATGCCTTGAGCAAAATATTTGAGGTTAGAAATGCTCGTGGTTCGTGTGGTTCTTACTTTGTTAAAAGCCGTTTTGCACACTAAAAGAACTAGGATTAAACTTAGATCAGTTAGATGTAGTACCAAAAGTACTATCGTGTTACTGTCCCTCTCACAGGGAGACATTTTTTTGGTTGTAAAGAGGCAATTTGTTTACACCCTTTCAAAATTGTTGGTGAAAGAACTAAGCCTTATCCTAGCCCGCTTAATAGCATGTTTTTGTTTTGTTCATGAGAAATGTACAAAAAACAAAGCAAAATTACCATGTAAGGAAACAAATTTTACCGTACCATCACTCAAAACAGGTCCCAGGAGATTTTTGTATTTTGAATTTGCCATTTTTTCTTTTTGTTTTGCCACTTTGTAGTTGCTTTAATCAACACAGACTATCTCAAACTTACCCTATTGGGCACGTCAAGTTCAATTTATTCACTGCAAATTTTCGCAGTGTCAATTTATAGAACCATCCAGATTTAATTATAGTCCTCTTGAAAACTTTTAAGTTACTAGGTGTAGGGATGCTAAGTTAGTTCTCAATTTGTAATTTAAGAAGAACACGGTAAAACAAAAAGTACTTCGAGAATATAACTTTCAAGAACGTAGCTATAATTTGAATATAGAGAACGAAAGATGAAAGAACTAAGCGAATGAGATTAGAATGTAGCTATAATTTGAATATGAATTAAAATGAAATGATGGCTGGAATTATAAACTTGGTTTTCCAGGTCATAGTAACCCGATAGCATTTGGGTGACATTGTGGTTGGTGACATTGGCCAAACCACAATGTCACAAGTGGTTTTCTTCACTCTCTTTTGCAAGGTATTTTTGTTTTTTTTTTCACTTGTGGAATTGTAGTTGAGCAATGTCAGTTGTCACCAACCACAATGTCACTTAAATGTTACCCCCATAACCGCGGATGTGATATGATGTGGTATATTTTTGGAGTATAACTTTCAATCTCATCTGAACGTACTCAGACAACTAATTTTCATAGAAATCAACTACAGGTTATACAAATTGATATGTCTAAAAACATTTATATTAATTTAAAGTCTTATCTGCATGGTAATTCCTTAACATCTTTGTTGAATGCTTAAAATATGGTTAAAACTACTTTCGAGTAAATTTGCCAACAATTCTTCAATCAAAACTTCTCTAACAAACTTTTTTTTTTTACTCAACACATTATCTTTTCCTCTCTAACAAACCTATCTTGAATTCAAAACAATATGGCAACTTAATCAAATTACCAAAATCTAGACGAACAAAATTAATGGTTGCCACAACTTTTGAAAATACCTTTCCAAGTCGGTGGGGTTTAGCATGGGGAAGTGTAGTTTTTTCCCACATGAGAAAGTTGATTTTTAACCAATAGTAAACATGGTATTATCTTAGTCACTCAGTACTAGATTTTTTTCCACACTTTTTTCCACCATCATTTTCTTCCTTCCCCATCTCTCATCATACCAGTCTCTCACCACCACCACCACCTTCATCATTTCCCCAAATCTTTACATCTTTTCTTTTCATATTCATCCATCGCCGTCAAAGAAAACAGTAAGATTTACATTAAAAAAAATACAAATCGCACCTACCACTTCCATTTCTATATAGCATAGCATCAAATCACAATTCACAAAATAACATTTGTTATATAATCATTATTTTAAAATCATACAATAATCATAGAGCAAAGGTACTTATTGGAGACTGAGATACTACCATTCCATTGGTTTCTCATTCCCATTTCAGATTTGCATTTTCTAAATTTTTTGGGTTGTGTTTGAATGAGAAACCCAAAATTTTTAAAAAATAGGTTCATATATGCTTTCAGTTTAATCATTGCTTTTTAATTAATTTCAAACAAGAAATAATTGTATCTTTGAAAGTGAAGCTACAAGAAATAAGAAAGCTAAAACAAAGCTAAAACAATCGATGCCTCTTATTTTGTTTTTAATTTGGTTAATTATTATTTTTTTGGTGTTTTTTGGATTGTGTTTTAATTTTATTTTCTGGGTGTTTTAAGAACATTGAGGATGGAGTCAGTGGTGGTAGAATAGATAAATTTTGAGAGATTGTTGTTGTTGGTGGTGGGTGAGTGGGTAGAGACGTGGAGGGGGAGAGAGATAATATAAAAAAGATCTAGTGTTGAGTGAGTGTGATAAGACCATGTTCCTTGTTTGATCTAATGGTAAAAAATCAACTTTCCTATGGTGGGAAAAAACTTCACTGCCCCATGCTAAATGCCACTTTCCAAGTCTGTTGAGGAGTATTTGAAGAACGTTCTTCAACATCGAAATCAAGTTTTAAAACCCAGCCCTTAGGAAAGTTACATGTTGACAACAGATTATTTGATAATATTCAAGCATTTACAGAAACCCTCCCTTAAAAACGAAGGATCTGCTTGTGAGGGAATTTTAAGAGGGTTTTGAAGGGAATGACTTTGGAGGTTTTTTTTTTGTTACACTTTGTAGGTTAAATCTATCTATATTTTTAAATAGGAAAATGCTTCTTTCTACGAAATGTCATTCGACGAAATCCACAGACGCTTCTTAAATCCAAATCCGTTTACAACCACTACCCCTCTTTTAACCGTCATTCACTTTTTTTATTAAAGAACACGTATACATTCTTAGTTTTTGTAGGCAATATTGATCGTGGTATATAGCAAAACTCTTTTAAATATAATTGTTATATTGAAGAGAAAAAATTACAACATGGTAAATAATCATATAATACTTTAATCAAATCTACGTTACTTTAAAAAACATTTTATAATCTCAGTGATTTAGAAAAGAAAAATAAGTCCTCCTCTCAGTCTCCTCCTAAAACTTCCATTCAAACATACCCCTAATTATTAAGGAAATAATCATATAATACTTCAATCAAATCTACGTTATTTTAAAAAACATTTTATAATCTCAGTGATTTAGAAAAGAAAAATAAGTCCTCCTCTCATTCTCCTCCTAAAACTTCCATTCAAACATACCCCTAATTATTAAGAAAATGATCAAACCACTTAAATACTCCTATAACATCTCATATTACTCCATATGGGGACTTTGCACACCCAATAATATCCAAGTCCATATAACCATTTTTCTTAAAGAATAACAATAATCTAAACGAGAGTAAATTACCATTCGTTCTCTTAATTTGTAGAAAATTGTTGAAAAAACAAATGTAAAAGATGAAAATGGCCACTGCAGCAGTTAACTACCGAAGTTCCTTCGACAATTAACTGCCGACGAAAAAAGAAAAAAAAAAGGGGACCCTCGGCACTTCGGAGAACACATATCATTTTTTTTTTGTTGAAAATATTATGGTTCCATGGACGCCTACTAGATCATGGATGTATGGCTCCTTGAATTTATCTCACATACTAGAAAACAATAAAACCAGTATATATGGTGTATTTGGGTCTATTAGCCCGGAAAAGTAGAATAATACTGGTATATTTGAATTGTTCTCTTGATATATTAAAATTTTAAATGCACGGCATGCAATATGGCATTAATTTTGTCCACCGAAACCACAATATTTAACAAAAAATATGGTTCTCATATGGTCCCATCAGGGCCATCAATATGCATTATATCATTTAGGTAACATGGAACCATAATATTTTCAACAAAAAAAAAATGATATGTGTTCTTCGGCACCTAAGTGCCGATGGTTTTTTTTTTCTTTTTCTTTTCCGTTTTTCCTCGGCAGTTAAGTCGAAAGAACTTCGATAGTTAACTGCAGTCGGTTCTTTACTTCGGTAGTTAACTGCCGAGAGGGCATTTGCGTCTTTTACATGTGTTTTTAAACCTTATAACACGTGTATGCAGCAATTTTCTAATTTGTAAGAGTGCCTTCAAAGGAGATTTTTTCTAAGTACTTGACACTAAAAAGTGTGTCCTTTAGGAGTTTAATAGGTTGAGAGTTACTCATGAAGTAACCGTCCTTTGTTAAATAATATTTTAAGTTAAAATATTAACTAGACTTTTGACCCGTGCGCCGCACAGATCTGATGTGCTATTTAACATTTGAGTAAATTATTATTGATAAATCAACATATTTTAAATAAGCTGTTTATCTCGTAAGTAGTAATCCAATGTCCAAAGGGTTGAGACGTTAAATAGTTTAAGAAAGAGATTCATGGTTCAATTTGTAAGTAGTTGAGTAACGTTTTTTACACCAAAAAAGTGTACTTAGACCATCCACAATAAGAGGATCTTGCTCTATAAGACTTGGTACCTAATAACAACTTTTATTGTGGAGTCAAAAAAGAGAGTATACCTATTACGGAGACTTGGTACTAAATAATATGATTGTGTTATCGGAGAATTGATGGCTTCTTGATATAGTTTGTAACAATAATATATTAAAGTATTTCAGCATAACTATAGTTTAAATCAAAAGACTAGTTGATAATTTCTAAATTCATATTTTCTAGTGTATTACAGTAAACTGCAGTGCTTCGTTCAACAAAAATAATGTAGTAATTCATCTTGAATTAATTGAAAATCATCCATAATTACATCAAACTCAAAATAATCGAAGGATTCATCAATGTCATGTCATATTATTGACATCTAAAGTACAATAATACAAAAAGGAAAGAGTTTTAAAAGCACAATTGCATTGAGACATTAGTTTTGACAACCCAATCCTGGACATTAGCTTCATGGTGTTAATATACTTTTCTTTGTTGCTGAAATCATGTAGATCCAGTGGGGCTATAGCAAAAAAAATACAGGAAAAAAGAGTTACATATAAGAATTCAAACAAAATGTTGATAATGGAAACATCAAATTTAGAGAAACAAAAAATTCAACAAACGTGTTTACATTAGTAGAAGAGATGAAAAACTTGGATCACAAACCTTGCAACAATGCAAAAACAGCTTTAGCTGAAGTCATATACCCTGCAAAATCAATTACTAAGAGAAGCATGCACATAATTATAATTATATCAAAAGCATTAGTAGAGAGCATATAGAAAGTGCTGGCAACTAATGTCTAATACTGTGCAATTAAAGTGAATATGAAGGCTAGAGAACTGAAGTCAAAGAGTGGGTGACAAATGCAAACCAATACAAATTTCTCTTACTTTAAATTCTCTTACTACATTAACATGTTGTTCATTTAGAATATAATTTATTAGAATGATCAGAAAAAAGAGAAAAAAACACAACCGCTCATAATTATACACGTCAAACTCATCAATGAGCAGAAAAAGTTAGAGAAACCATATACAAAGGATTCAAACCATGACTAATAATCAACTCAAGAGAAATTCATTTCATCATCTAACAAAGTGAAGAGAGTTCATACGGTCAAACCATGAAATGCATTAACTTACATGTACAAAAAAAAATTAGGTAGTATTCTTCTTTCAAGCCAATCACAAAGTTCAACAATATGTCTTAGAACATACAAACAAAGCAAAGGAAAAAGAAAAAAAAAACAGCAAAACAATAAGGCTGAGGAAGTAACGTCGCGGCATCATGGATTGAAGTTACATTACAGTGATATTCAATGTTCTTTCTTACCACCATCAGCATGTAGCGTATGAAAGATAAAACCTACTATGCTAGGTATCCTCCTCTCCAGTTTCTTTTCATATGTAGCTGCTAACTCCTTATAGAATATGCAAATTATAAGAACATACATATATGTTAAATTGCTAATATATACATATTGATAACTCTTGGTCCTTTATCAGTTGAACATGGAACACACGTGATTATTAAATTCAACAAACTACAACCTGCACACTATATCCAAATTTGTTAATTAAAATAAAAAACTAAAACTGCCCAAGAATTGTGGCGCAAACAAATACCTTGAGCTAAACCATTTTACTGCCAATAATAGTCCTTCATTCTTCAACTTTGAACATGCAGGAAGAGATGTGAATACAGACACTGCAAGACAAAATTAAAACAACCATAATTAGAAACCTCAAAAACATGAGTTGATTAAAAACAATTGATGGAAGTAAAAGATCCCAGACTTAGTGGTAGCAGATGAAATTGGTCATGGCAAGAAGGAATTCTCTATTTCATGGTGATATAATGACATGTGCAGACCAAACAAATCATAAAAATCAAAATGATAAAAAAAAATTGCATATAAATTAAGAAATTAAAGTAATGAATCAATTACCTTAACGACGGTGTTGTATTGGTGAGCTTTAACGTGCAGTAGCAAGCAACTGATTCAGATTTCCAGTGAAGGTCGTGTAGAAATGAGAAGTAGATGACAGAGGATGAGAGGATCTATAATGTAGGGGATGATGATTGAAGAAGAGAAAAAATTTGTAAAAAAAAAAGAGAAAACATATAATCTATGCAAAACATGTTAATAGAGATAGGCGTGTAGAAATGAAAATCTTGAGACAAGAGTTGGAGAAGAAGAAAAAATTACTATCAAGAAAGGAAATGGAGAAAGTGATGAAGAGATACAAATGGAGGATAAAGAGTTACGTATGCTTGCTTTGGAAATAGATAAACATCTGCTGAGTGGGGTAAGGTCAAAGGACGATATTGAATTTCAAACTGCAAATACAATGGAAGGGCTAACTAATAGTGATAAATTCATGCCTTAATAAATGCATACAAAGTGGAGGCAACATAACAAATGGCACGCAAATTTTGAAATTCAAGTTAGACATATAGTAGGAGGGAAATATTTTTAGGTTTAGAGAATTAGCATTGAATGACAACTTGTTAAAAAAATCTACAGAAACAATAGATATATACAAATGATGACACAATAAGATAGGAATGAAAAACTCATCAGTGAGGAGAAATATTAGGGATTGTTGCATTTCAGAGGGAATTTGTTAGGTTAAATTGGTGTGCGGCATTTTAGATGGAAATTGTTAGGTTAAATTGCTGCTAACCTAATGCAGCATTTTAGAGGGAAATTATTAGGTTAAATTGCTGCAGACCTAATAAAATTAATAAATAAGGATGTATAGCCAAATTTACATGAAAATTAGGGTATTCTGTTTGTAAACGTATTAAACAAGTGTGCAAAATATTGTCAAAGTAAAAAAGGCAACAGAGGCACAAGTGTACAAAATATTGTCAAAAAAAGGGCAAGATGATAGGAATGAAATTGGTGTGATGCATTTTTTTAGATGAAATTTGTTAGGTTAAATTACTGCTAACTTAATACAGCAAATGAACGAGAAAATATTAGGTTAAATTGCTGCAGACCTGACAAAATTAATAAATAAGGATATGTGAACTAAACTTGATGGGTTCTTGAGAGTTGTATTATTTAAGGGTGTTCGCGGTGCGGTTTGGTTCAGTTCTGAGGTTAAAAGTCATCCGAACTGCAAGATAAATAAGTATGCAATTTGGTTTGATTCAGTTGACTTTTAAAATAAAATTCGAACCAAACCAAGCAAAATCAATGCGGTTTGGATTTGATCGGTTGGTGCAGTTTTTTTAGACAATAATTTTTTTGTTTTCAACGTTAAAATCAATTTAAAAAGTTAAAACACAACATATTTTCAACAATGTTTTAAATTTCATTCAACATTACAATTTTATTTTCATCCAACAATGTTCCCAGCTACGTAAACCAAGTAATCCTAAAATTTTAATCATCCTCTAAGAGTTCAAGTAACACATAAATACATTTTTTATAGAAAAAGCAAAGAAGAAACTCGTCAAGAGAAAAAAATATATCATTTTATAAAAGTTTTCATTGAATTTTTGAGTATTGGTCTAGATGATATATATTTAATAATTTTTTTTTCTTACACTGCGGTTTAGTTTGGTTGGTAAAATCAAAATCGCAAACCGAACCAAACCATGCGGTTGAGTAAAAAAAATGCTCCGAATACATATGAACAAAATACGGTTTTTTGCGGTTTCGGTTTGGATTGGTTCGGTTTGCGGTTTTTCTTTTGGACTGGTTCGATTTTGATGTACTATTGAAAAGAAAAAAAAAAGAATGGATTTTTTAAAGTGAACTGACGATGTAGAGCTCGTTTAAACCTGCTATCTATAATTAGTTGCAACATTGAGATGCTCTCGTGTCATGTTTTATCTTTGTTTGGGTATCGACTGACACTTGTTTATAATTTTGTACATTGACAGTTTGTATGTTTGGGGCGACCTCTTGAGTACACCTTATGCTAAAGGGGAACCGTCGCCGTTAGATACTTTTACTTTTTCTCCAAATGATAGTAATATATTTTTATAAAACTCTTGATTTAATTGTTTATTTCTCTTGAAATCTCTTTCTTTAATGTTTATTTTTAGTTTATATAATCCATTTTTTATTCTTAAAAAAAAAACATCCCTAAAAAAACAAAATTGGTTAATAAGATAATTCTAATTTTAATTTAAGAAAATTAAAAACCTATATTTGTAACTTGGGGGATTCTTGTTACTAAGCACTGTAAATCTAAACCCATAAACCCATTGTCTAGTTCTCTTCTCACCCACGGCCACGAGGACGAGGAGTGAGTCAGTGCAGAGCTCTACTAAATTAATTGATAAATAAATATTGTATTGTATGAGCCTCTAAGATCTGGATTGATTTGATTGTATTCATCGCCCAATCTCAGATCGGAAATGTCGATCGGAGATGCTTTCCTATGTTTACTATTCCTCACTACTTATTCAATTTCAGTTGCTTCTGCTGATTCCATCTATGGCTGCGGTGGATTCGTTCAGGTAAATTCATCATTTACATCACTCTTACTCTTTCTCTTCTGCGATTTTGATTTTTAAGCATTCGGATTTGAAAATTAATTAAATGCACGGATCTTAAATTTATTTATGCTCTAACTGAATTCTGTTATTTTTTTTTATTACCATCGATTATTTGAGTTTGATGAAAGTGTTTTCGCAGGCGAGTTCATCGTTGGTGAAGTCCAGGAAACAAACCGATGCCAAATTGGATTATTCACATGTCACTGTAAGTTTGTATTCGTATTAGATGTAATTAATAGTTAGTTGCAACTGCAAAATTAGACTAATTAGCTGTTCTTATTGGCTATATAAGTCTTGCTGCTTCTGTTTATGTAATCAACAATTACCTAGTTAATCCATGTATTTTTCTCTCAACTATGAGTTTTATCAAGAATCGTAATACTGTGTGCATACAATTTTATTCTGTCATTTGTTCTGTATTTGATTTTGATTTTGAACTCTAATTATTTTGCACATGTTAATCTGGCTTGGAGTTTTAGGGCATGTTTCGATTGACTTATTTGAGTTTATCTCCCGACATAATTTCTTTTGGCACTGTTTGGGAAAACTTGTTCCTAAGCTATTTTCAGCTTATTTGTATAAGCTCTTTAGGATGACTTATGGAAACAGCGTATAGATTATTCAAAAACAGTTTGACTTTGCTTTATCTTGTGCTATAGTAACAACTTATTTGTAAGCGCTTATGCTTTAAGCTGCAAAATAAGCTGTTTATTTGATGTATTTTGGTATCTTGCTGTTCCTACTGGGAGGAGGATGGAGTGCAAGTATATTCCTATTGTTTATTAGATATGATTTAATAGTCTCTATTCTCAACTTGTGTTGACCAACATTTATGGATTTTTCTATTGTAGGTTGAGCTTCAAACCGTGGATGGATTGGTAAAGGATAGAACACAATGTGCTCCTAACGGGTACTATTTTATTCCGGTTTATGACAAGGTAAATTTTTTTATGGATATGTGTATATATAAGCATTTTCTGGTCAACTTTGGCGCGCGCGCGCACACACACACACACACACACATATATATCTTAGGTGTGGATATGTTATTCAGTTTTTCTCAACGCATTTATTTTTCGCTGCAGGGATCCTTTGTAATTAAAGTTAATGGACCTGATGGGTGGTCATGGGATCCTGAGAAGGTTTGTTATTTCTTTGTCATTGGTGAAATTTTATCATGGAGATTTATGTTTTTCTTACACCTTTTTTGTCCCCCCTTATCCGTATAGGTTCCTGTGGTAGTTGACAATCAAGGTTGCAACAACAATGAAGATATAAATTTTCGTTTCACAGGGTTGGTCATTAATTTGCTATATATATATATTATTTTTTTCTACTTTATGTCCTACTGCATGGTATACTTTTGCTTAATCTGGATTTAGCAAATTAATTACAGAAATTTGTACTCTGTAGGTTCTCTATATCTGGTAGAGTTGTGGGAGCTGCAGGCGGAGAAAGCTGTCCAGTTAAAAATGGAGGTCCTTCAAATGTAAAAGTTGAACTATTGTCTCCTTCTGGCGATCTTGTGTCATCAGTCTTGACTTCATCATCAGGAAGCTACTTGTTTACAAATGTAATTCCAGGTAGGGAAGTTTATGTTTACTTTTGGAAACTCTTTCACTTGCACTATTTTGGTAATTATTACCAAATATAACATTAGTAGTCAGGGCCGGCCCAACAGATTAAGAGGCCTAAAACAAAAAATTTAATGTGGTCTTTAAAAATATTTTTTTAATAGAATATTTGTATAAAATCAATTTTGTGGAGACCAAAATTTGAATTCATGACCAAGAGTAACTGAGGCCTTTTTAGTATTCAGTTAAGCTATGCAAATGTTTGTAATTTATCTGTCATATGATATACTTATAACCAAATTAAATTTTTAGAGGCCTTTTTTTTTATCCAAAATTTTGAGGCCTAAAGCCCTTGCTTGGGTTGCTTGGCCCTTAGGCCGGCCCTGTTAGTAGTTGTCCAAGATTCATGCACACACACACACAATGAAACTGTATAAATAATACAATGGTTTACGAATCGACAAAACCGATTTCATGTTTTGACAATGCAAATGATAATGTCACTGGAGGTTAAAAATATTAATTGGTTGGGAAGTAGTTGTGTATAAAGGATTAACAGCCAGAAATGCAAGATATGTCTAATTAATGATTAATATTACGCACAGTTTAGGATTTTTTCTACCCACACAGTTCATCCTAAGAAGTACAACAAGGTATATAAAACACAAGTTTAGCAAAGGATAGCCAACCTATTATGTAGAGGTGAATATCGGAGAGCATAAAATACTACAAATGTCATGTTTTTAGTATCTCAGGTCTATCATGCATAACATGGAGATAGAAGAAGATGTCAACGAGAATCCAAGTAGGGTGGATGAAATGGAGAACGCTTTGGGTGTGATATACAATAGAAAATTACTTCTCAAGTTTGAAAGGAAAGTTTATTACACTCCTATAAGACCCACAATTTTGTATGGTATTGAATGTTGAGCCGGAAAAAGCCAATAAAAAAGCGAAGTTAGTGTCATAGAGGTGGAAATGTTACAATGGATGAGTGGTTACACAAAAAAGAAGAAGATAGAATTAGAAATACAATCATTAGGGTTGACGCAATAGGAGATATAGTAGAATCTCATCTTAGGTAGTCTGGGCATGTATGGAGAGGACCTATAGAAGCACTAGAAATGAGTGTAGACTAGGTGGAGGATGGTCCAGTAGTTAGAGGTGCGGGGTTCAAGAGAAAATATTACTGGTCAAAATATTAAATAATTAAAAGAGGTTTAGATGTAAAAGGTCTATGTTTGTTGCAATGAGTGATAGCCGATTGAGTTACATTGTCCATTACTTGGTGTCTTGTCTAGAATTATGGCTTCTGTTGTGTATTTTTTTTTAATTTATAACTGCTTCTGTTGTGTAGTTGATAGGATTTAGTTTAATCATTCATTGTCTTTGTTATTTGTTATTCTTCTTTCAAACAAATGGACGATACTGCCAATGTGCAGGAAAATATGAGCTACGAGCTTCAAATCGTGATATGAAAGTTGAAGTTAAAGGTTCAACACAGGTCTGAACTCTGAACTATTTTGTTTAACTCTGCTTCCAGCATTTTGCCATGTGTTGATACCCTTGTCTTTCCTACATCCTATTTAGTCTCACAATACGTTTAATGAGCTTGCATGTTGCGCTTGCTATGTTTTGTTTAATCGTGTTATTCTTGCAGGTGGAATTGGGCTTTGGGAATGGGGTGATTGATGATATTTTCTTTGTCCCTGGGTATAGTATCAGTGGGTCTGTTGTTGCACAGGTAATCTTTGCGGAAAGACTATCTTATTTAAAATTTGACTTTCTCTACAGAACCACTATATTATCACATTCTTTGTTGAATATTGCGTTCTAATTTAGTTAAGGGATCCACTTGTGTCTGTGACATTTCGAACAAAGAATAAATTCTTGTTTGCTTTGACCTCTTCACTTAACATTCTTTTTTGAGGGTGTCAGAGGATATTTTTGCTCTCAATCAGCTTAAACTTCCAAATTAGTGTGGCATGACATGATTTATTTTTAACTTGATATACAGTTTATTGAATCTTTTCTCTTGTAGTTATGCCTTTTATTATGGTTTTTCCTTTTTCCAGGGAAACCCAATATTAGGAGTCCATATATTCCTGTATTCAGAGGACGTGTCCGAGGTAGAATGTTTGCAAGGTTCTGCTAATGGTCCACGACGAGAAGTAGCTCTTTGTCACGCTGTATCAGATGCCGATGGAAAGTTTGCATTCAATTCAATACCTTGTGGTAATTTCATTCTTAAAGATTATTCGCTAGTCTGTTGAATTTCTGGCTCTTATACATTGAAAAACAAAGAATAATAATAATCTCTCCTATAGGTTTTTTTCACATCTTTTTTGTAGTTTGCACATTGGACAAACAGCGATATGCATTTTTATTTTTTACATGTGAATTAGTCTTCAAGATTCTAAGAACTTCAATCTTCACATGCATAATGCAATTTTTCTCTCTTGATTATGATCATACTTCACTTGTCTGTATGCTGACTTCACAATTGATATTCATTTTCCCCATTGTATTTAATTAATTCTCTTTTCTATGAATTGAATATTATCTTTCTGGTGTGCATGAAAATTGCTTATCTCTTGGTAATGATCATACTTCAATTGTCTGTATGCTGACTTCACAACTGATATCCATTTTCCCCATCTTATATAATTTTATTTCTCTTTTCTGTGAATCAAAGATTATCTTTCTGGTGTGCATGAAAATTGCTTATCTTGATTAGATGCTGCTGGAACCTATTTGCTTGAATTGAGAGCTCATCCTTTTTGTTAATTTACAGGAAGTTATGAACTAGTGCCCTACTATAAGGGTGAAAATACAGTATTTGATGTTTCACCATCTAGTGTCCCAGTTAATGTTAAGCATCAACATGTAACAGTGCCTCAAAAATTCCAGGTACACTATATTATGGATAAACACGTGGCAGATACTAATCATCTTCATTGTTTTTTTTCTTCCCCATGAGCATTCAATAAAAATGGGTTTATTCTATCAATGTGGAGTTAATCAAAATATCTAATTAAGTATCACTATTGAGAGCACTATGGCGTCATTTGATCCATGCAGCCGACCCCACTTAGTGGGATAAGGCTTGGTTGTTGTTGTTGTTGTTGTATTGAGAGCAGTCCATGTGAAATTTTCAATAAATGGATGCAAATGGTTGTATTTTGACATTTCTTAAAAGTCATTTTGGATGAATAGATAAAATTCTTTGCATCACTTTTCTCATAATTACATCTTATTAGTGAACATATTTCACTTCCTGCACTGGCTGTCAGGAGCAGTATGATTATACTTTAAATAATTGCATTAAATTGCTTTTGCAAAAAAAAAAAAGTTGCATTAAATTGCTCAATGATAACTGAAGCCTCCAATGTAGTTAGCAGTTTGTTGGGTTCTTGCTATGATTAGTAACTGTAAGTGTTTGTTCAATGAGCGCTGATGCACAACAAAAGCAGAACATCATAGAAAAAATATTTGAGTTACAGATTGCAAAACAGTTCTTTGTTCTGTATATTGTTTGCTAGTCAATACATTTTTTTGAACGTCATTGCTAGTCAATACATGACACAGAAAAAGTACTTAAAATTTACTGCAACACTCTGCCAATATTTATTTTGCACTTGACATTGTCATGTACGTAATTATCTTGATACAATACATATTACACACACATGCATACATGTATATATGTTAAGCATTATATATTATTATTATAATAATATATTATTATTACATTAATATTAATGTACTATAAACATTATATATATTATATACATAGATAGAGAGATGGAGAGTTTGGGGGAGGATAGGGAAATAATCTTAGTTCTTGAGGAGGAAATGAAAACGAGTATTGCTGTCGTTTTAGTAGTGTTGTAATTGGGACCAGTTGTCCCGTTGTCTCACAAGTAACAATTTTAGAGTTTAGTCCTGTACTTCACTCCTAGATTTGTTCTGTGACAGGATCAGTTTAATATAAAATTCAGAACACATTTTTTTTTTGTCTTGCCCAATCCCGTTTTTGAAATAAATCAAATAGACCTTCATTGTTGATGGAAAGAAAATTGTTCAGTCACTTGTGTATATTTATGGTCACCATTTATTGAAAATTAGAAGTGCATCTTTCCTCTATTGAAAAGTGTAGGTTTAAAAATGGTTTATCATGGGATTTGAATTGTCATTTATGACAAGACCTTGTGGTGCTGTTGAAGCATGTAGCTGACCCCACTTAGTCGAAGAAGACTTTAGTTGTTTTTCCTCTGAAAAAACACGTGAAAAAGAAAAGAAAAAAAGCAAATATATAACAACTGCAAGTTAATATTGGAATTCCATCACATCTAGGTATCACACCCGCGCGCACACACACACACACACCTGTTTGAACATTTATAAAGATTTAATATGTTGAAACATGTTAGGTGCATTAATAATTATCATATTTTACTGTAATTTTTCTATTAATGTTGAAACATGTATGCTAGTTAATAGTTATCAATGTTAACTGTTACAGGTAACTGGATTTTCTGTCGGGGGTCGTGTAGTTGATGGAAACGACATGGGAGTGGAGGGTGTCAAGATCATAGTTGATGGGCATGAAAGGTCGATTACTGACAATCAAGGTTATTACAAGCTTGATCAGGTATTAGTATGAGGAAATGTGCTTCATTTAGCACATTCATAGACAATGCATTCTTTATGGAAATTAGTCTCAGAATCCTCGGTTAACTTTCAGTATAGGGGTTTCATTTATTTTAAACAATATTTCTCTCTCCCACCATCCTTGTTTCCGTAAATTGGTTATTTCTGTCATTTGGTGTTATAAAACTCAGACCGGATCGGTCAATTTGACTGTGACTGATTAACCCGCCAGGTGATTAATTGGTCTGAGCATCGCACTAGATTGGACTTGCATCCTAACTAATATGAACCGGTCTCGGCTGGTTACTTTATGGTGAACCTGCTTGATCACTTGATTTATTTATCTGTATATTTTTAAATTCCCTCCAAAAGGTCCAAATGATTCAGAATGTAAACATAATCGTCAAGACATTAGATTCTAATTAAAGTGAATTTAGTTTCAAAGCAAGCTGTTTGTAACTATTGAATATAATTCGCAGAAGCTGTCTTATAACACTCGAATGTTAAATTTGGGTCACTTGCTGCGCTGTGGTGCAATATGACTCAATTTATATTAAACCAATATTTCCATTTCATAAGAAATGGCAGAATAAATGTTGAATTCTTGTCACAGTAATTTCTTTTACAGTTTAAACTTTAAAGGTTTATATTCACTATTTGTTATAAATTCAGTTTTTTCAGCAGTTCCTTACCTTGTTGGGTATGTTTCTAAATTTATTTATTTATTTTATGTTTCATTTGTTTTTGTGTTGAATTTATTATAGGTTACGTCCACACACTATACCATTGAAGCAAGGAAGAAGCATTACAAATTCAAGAAATTGGAGAATTATATGGTAAAATATATCATAAATTTTATCATATTTTTATGTGTTTAATACTTTTGCTTTGTTTATTATGATGATAAAAGCATTTCAGTCGTTGTGAAAAGCTTGGAATTTAGGTTTTATACTTTTACATAATTAAATTTCAAATTTTGCTCCTTGCTCAGGTATTACCAAATATGTCTTCAATAGAAGACATTGTCGCCGTTTCGTATGATCTTTGTGGTTTAGTTAGGATGGTTAGTAGCGGTCAGAAAGCAACGGTATGCATGCCCCCTTTCTGTAGTTTTCTTGGTAATATTTTCATATTAAAATCACAGCTGACCTTTTGTTAATTGTATTAGGTGGCTTTGACTCATGGACCTGATAATGTAAAACCACAAAAGAAACAAACAGATGGAAATGGGAATTTCTGCTTTGAGGTACTTATTAGAGTGCAAAAAATCAATTATATTTCCCCCTTTTGTTTTGTCTCGTAGTGATTATTGGAGGACAATTTGCTCACGCTTAAAGAGAAATGTGGCGGATTAGGATGTTAAATAACATATTCTACTACATGGGCTGGAAATTTTGCTTTAATTGCAGTTGGCATGTCTAGGGAATAGCACATTTACTTACTATTTAATCTGTCAATATTGTATTTTATGTAGTCTCAAGCTTTAACAGGAAGGTTCTTAACATTAGAAATATATAATATTTGATGATATTTTTATGCATATCGACGATAGATTTCTGTATGAACTCAAATTGGAAACCCATAAAGCAGTGATCATGTACACTAGCAAAAGCACAAAATTTGTGGTTGCAGCTCTGAGCTTAAGAATTTTAAAAAATCTTATTATTTAGAGGTTTATTTGAACAATTAGAATTGAAAAATCAATCTATTGTGAAGGGGTTCAGGTTAGGTAGTGATGATTTTATATCAAATATTTTGGTTGAAATGTAAGAGAATATGAATTTTGTTTGAATATAATAGAGGTTGTCCAGATTTTGCATGTCTTGAAATTAAAGTAACTTAATGTCTACTTTCTTTAGTACCGCTACTAAATGATCTTCTAAGTTTGATTTTCTTATTAGTATTCTATCTTATTGGTTTAATGTCTAGGTTCTTCCTGGTGAATATCGCTTGTCAGCAATTGCTGCTACTCCCGATAATGCTGCTGGACTCATGTTTGCTCCATCTTATATTGATGTTGCGATCAAAAGTCCATTGTTGAATGTTGAATTTTCACAGGTAAAGTTCTTATCCATTGTAAATGATATATTATGCTTATCGTTTCTTTAGTCCTTTTGCCTTTAGTCTTTTGTGCTGCATGCATGCCAAACTATGTGGGGGTTGAAAATTAGAGTCCCTTGTCATCATAGTTCAGCATGAGATGGCATCTTTTTTATGGTTGTATGACTTGTTGACCAATAATAACATGCAACAATATATAAATATAATTTAATTTGTGTGTTCAGATAAAAAAAATTCAGGATGGAATGTACTGAGAAGATTTAAAACGATTTATCAAATAATACTTTGTTTTGTACATCCAACATAAGAGTTTCAAAAACTTGTTTCCATTGATAGTAATAACTTTGTCATTAACATCGGGTAATTTTCTTTCACAATGAAGAATCAGTAATGACATCTCAACGTGGAAATTTTAAAATTTCCAACCCATTCTTTACTGATTTTGATGTATTTCTCAATGCATTCCCATCATTGTCAAAGTAGAAGTAATGAGTCATGTAAAAATGCCGTTGAAACGATTGTAGAAGGCGTTGACATCATGGGTGGCGATTGACCCAGATAATGCATAGATTCATAGTCTTCGTTGGCGAGATGGTGGGGATTGAGATCCTTAGCTAAAGAAAAAGATCAATTTGATCTCCTTACTCTGATGTTATTGATGGCAAAGGTGTCATTAACTTCCAAATGTCCCGCCCGTTTTCTGAGTTGTGCTCATCAAGGATGAGTTGAACAAGATGGCAGTAAAATGATTCAACAAAATTTAGTTCTGTCCCGATGATTTGAACTTCTAATGGTTCAAAAATAATGGTTTCTGCAGCTAGATCTTATATGGTGTCAGTGAGGTCAGTTGTGGTGGTTGAATGTGAAGTTATTGGTGGTCGCAGATTTGTTTGCACATAAGATACTTGATTGATTACCAAATTGAATTCCACAATAATTATCCAAGCAGGGTTTTAAAAATGGGCATTGAGTTGCTACAATATTATTTTGTTGTATTTCAATTTCTTTAAAAATTCGAAGTTTCTATCCGAGCAGAACCTGAGATTCGTTTGACTTGAACAAATTGCTAACCTTAATTTAATTTAATTTATAAATTTCTCATATTGTAAGATTTTTATTTGATTTTACTAAATATTTTATGCTTTCCCGTCATTTTCTTTGGGAATATTTTTGACCCCATTTGGACCAGGATATATGCCTTGCTTTTATATGTTGTGAGGTTAAATTTCCATAAAAATTGGTTATTCTGTTTGTTTGCTGCGTGGTTGTAGGCTTTGGTCAATGTCCGTGGTGCTGTAGTCTGCAAGGAGAAATGCGATCCATCTGTATCTGTGACTCTTGTCAAGCAGGCTGATAAACATAATGAAGAGAGAAAGTCAATTAGCTTGACCTCCGAGCGTAGTGAATTTCTGTTTTCAGATGTTATTCCTGGAAAATACAGGCTTGAGGTTTGTGTTTTTTTTCACGCTCCCATTTTGTTTGTGGTTTGTATAATTAGAATTCCTTTAGTTTTATGTTTTAATGCCTGAATTCATTCCTTTTAAATGGTTACTGCTTTTTGTTCAGTATTGGTTGCTTGAATGTTCTAATTCATTTTTTAAAACTGTTTTATAATATTTCTTTTAGGTGAAACATAGTTCCCCCGAATCATTGACCATGGAAGATAATTGGTGCTGGGAGAAGAGCTCCATAGATGTAAATGTTGGAGCCGAGGACTTCGAAGGAATTGTTTTTGTCCAAAAAGGCTACTGGGTCAATGTTATCTCCACTCATGATGTTGATGGTTACATAAATCAACCAGATGGGTCAACTGTGAATTTGAAGATTCGGGTATTTGTATTTGATCGTTAGTTCGTTTAAATATGTCAGGAAATTGCAACTTCATAATGTTAATTTTTGTTCTTTTGTGTTGTTACCTGCAGAAAGGTTCCCAGCATATATGTGTTGAATTTCCCGGAATACATGAATTTAGTTTTATTGACTCATGTGTCTTTTTTGGGAGCTCATCTGTGATAATTGACACATCGAATCTATTGGTATGAAGAATTGAAGATATTGTGATTACATTTGCAGTTTATTCATTTTTATTTGCTTCTTTCTAGGATTTTCTTCATTTTATTTTAATTTCAATATGTTTTTGTAGCCCATCCATCTAAAAGGAGAAAAGCATCTTATTAAAGGACAAATAAATGTGCATTCCGGCTTACATGATGCATTGCCTGAGAAAATAGTTGTTGATATTTATCACGATGGAGCTGGCGTTGGTGATAATGCCATGGCCATACTCAAGTCCCACGGGAAAGATGAAACAGATACTTCTGTCTTTGAGTATTCTGTTTGGGCCAATCCAGGAGAAAAGCTTACCTTTGTTCCTCGGGACTCGAGGTACATTTTTCTAGATCAAATGTTTGCAGTTGAATTTGTGTTTTGATTACATGGCTTTTGATGTGAAAGAAGAGAACAAGAGAGGAAAAATCACATATTTGTAGTGACTATCCCATTACATAATTGCAAATTTATCCCAAGTTGACTGTGTACAGCCTGTAATAATTAAATGCAGTATGTAGAGTTCATTTAAACCATCTCATGCTAACTGTCCTAATTCTACTCCAACTATATCAACTTGCTTGTACCATTTTGAATTTATAGTTACTAAGCTTTTATGGAGAGAGCTAGGATCAAGAGAGGAAAAATATCTTATTAGTAGTGACTATCCCATTACATGATTGTCAATTTATCCCATGAAGATCGACTGTGTACAACCTGCAATAAATTAGTACAGTATGTATGGTGCATTTATACCATCTCATGCTAACTGTCCTAATTATATGCGAACTATTTTAAGTGCCTTATTTGTACCCTTTTGAGTTTATAATAGTTACATACTCCGAATCCAATATCTGTTTGATATAGTTACGAAACTCAACATTGTATTTATGTTTGCTTTTTTCCTTTAAGGATAAGTGTTTTCATAGCATTTTTTATGTCTCTGTTGCTTAGCTGCTTATAGTTATAATTGTGTATTATTCATATACTGCACACAATTTGTGATTCTGGGAGGTTTCTGTCTGGAACTATTTTATAGTAGTAATTAAATCACTATCTCATTTCTCCCACCATTTTCCCTTCCCTCTTTGTAGTGTTGAAATGAAATTAATTCAAGCGCTGCAGTCTTCCATATTTTATACTATTTACTTTTTTTTTTTACAGGAATGATGGAGATAAAAAGCTTTTATTTTATCCCAGAGAACATCATGTAAGTAACAAAGGAGAGGACTAGTTTGTCTAGTGCTGTTTTTTTTTTCTTCTGGGCCAATCACTGAAAAAATTCATTTGCTAAACCCATTTTCGTAGGTATCAGTGACAGATGATAATTGTCAAGCTCATATTCCTACATTTTCTTGTCGGTTGGGTGTATATATTGAAGGATCTGTCTCGCCTCCTCTTTCTGGTGTTCATATCGGGATTTTTGCTGCTGGAGACAGCAGTATCACTGGACTTAAAAGTGGTGAACTAATTCTTGAAACGACCACCGGAACTGATGGCTCCTTTGTGGCAGGTCCTCTGTATGATGACGTTGGTTATAATGTTCAGGCTTCAAAGGTAGTCTCTTTTTCAGTAAAAACTATTTGCAATTTGTCTACCTTGTTTATGCATTGCTACCTCTAATTTTCATCAAAACTTATGGTCAATAGTTTCCAGTTGCATTGTTTAAAGCAGTTTAGCATGAGTGCAACGCACACACAGGCTGAGAACCAAATCATGAAATGTTTTCTCAACATACATACATATATATATATGTTGAGTCCTACAATTAGAGATAAGAACTAGGTAGTGTGTATAAGGCTTGGGCAGTTCTCATCTTACAAGTCAGATTTATGAAGTTGAGCGAGGCCCTACTCCTAAATTTTAAAATTGTATAATTGCCTATCTTAGATATGTTATTGGGTCAAGATCACTGTTATTACACCCACATTTGTCCATGACCAATATATCCAAGCCCATACACGACAGAGTGCGTTGATTGTTAAGAATCTCACACTGACTAGAGATATGACCTAGATAGTGTGTATAAGACTTGAGCATTCCTCACCTTACAAGGCAATCTTTTGGACTTGACTAAGGCCGTTAGCCCAAATTCTAAGAATATGTATTATTTTTGTTGCTCAATTTTCTTTATATTAACTAGCGAAAAGATGGGCACTAACGTGCCCGTCTTTCCGCTCTTTTTATTGTGTTAACGTTTGAAAATTATGAACGGTGTTTTTATATGAAATTTTAATTTTGATTAAAAGTAAAAATATTAATGTTTTTTGCTTTCAAATTATAACAAATCAAACTAACCATGATTATCGATTTCAATGAAACCAACAATATAACAAAAAATTATTATCTAAATTCTCTCTTCTTTTTTTAATGACACCAACAACAATCTTTATTATATAAAAAGTTGTTGTTTAAGGGTATAATCTTTATTATAGTAAAAGTTGTTGTTTAAGGGTATAATTGGGATAATGAAAAAGTAAGTATAGACACACTCATCTAGTTTGTTACACTTTTTAAATGATAAAGGAAAAAACTGGACATTTGTGTTTGTTACACTTTTATTTTAATATTTAAATTTATTCATTCTTATCTATTTTTGTTTTTTTGAAGGATATTCATTCTTATCTATTTGTTACATGTGTTATTTGTATTGAAAATTGAGGGTATTTTTGGAAAGAAAAATCCAGCCCAAAAGTGCTGAAAGGGATAGTTTTCTTTATATATAGTATAGAATAGATTCTCTACAGTGTTTTGAGTATCCTACTTTGTGTTTGTTTCTTTTACTAAAACTATTGTTCTCTACCTTATGAGTATCATACGATGAAAAACATAAACGCTGAATGCAAAAGGCCATTTTTAGTTTTGGTTTGCTTATTTTTTATTCATATTTGCAGCCTGGTTATCATTTAAAACAAGTTGGGCCTCATTCCTTTAGTTGTCAGAAGCTTGGTCAGATTTCAGTACATATACATCACAAAGATGATAATAAAGAGCTCATTCCTTCAGTTCTGTTATCTTTGAGTGGTGATAATGGTTATAGAAACAACTCAGTATCTGGGGCTGGAGGGGCATTCATATTTGATAGTTTGTTTCCTGGAATGTTCTATCTGCGTCCTGTTTTGAAGGTACGATACTGGACATAACCGTGGTGATATTACATTCTACTGCTTGTGTTTTCCTGGATATGTATGAATTGTCTATCAATCAGCTCTGATTCATATGCTGCTGTACTTGCATTTCACAATATACTTGATTTGTTTATGCTTACGAATTCATCTCTACCTCAACAAAGAGAGTAACAGGCTACTTATGGTTGATAAATAAAAGGAAACAAAATGTGAAAAAGAAAAGGACAAGTTTTAGCTTTTTGCTATCATGTGTAATTGTTTTTCTTGCCTATCCAGATAACGTTGAAGCATAAGAGACTACAAATTTTGCAAATACAGTATTATTTCAAGATGATTAAAATTATGTTGGTCACTGGTAAAGCTATATCCTTATTCTTCATATATGGTCTTATTTCCTAGGAATATGCTTTCTCACCTCCAGCACAGGCAATTGAGCTCGAGTCAGGGGAGTTCAAAGAAGTTACTTTCCAGGCCACGCGAGTAGCTTACAGGTTTCATTTAGTTATTCACCCAAATTGCCCTTACTATCATTTAAGTTAAAGCTATCTTTGATAGGTTCCAGCTTACTGCATTTCAAGTATTTTTAGCCATGTCACAATTGTTTGTTTAGATGATTATGGTTTAATATCTTATCTTGGCCTAATTTAGAATCCTTGAAACCAACTATATAACGTTATCTGAAAGTATGCTGAATTTGTTTTTCCTTGTACCCAAAAAAGATATCTAGGAACTTAAGTTCAAACATTGTCATGCTTGTATTGTATCTTTTCTTGCTCTGTATGTCTGGTCTCATTTTCTCTTACTATATTTAAGTTGGAATATGGCACAAACCCAATTGGAGCGTAGGAACATCAGTGGGTTATTTTCTGTTTATAGTGTGGAGGCCCATGGTCCAAAAGTTTGAACTAATGTCTAGTCTCGTTTTCTCTTTCTATTTCAAAGTTGGAATATGGCACAGACCCAATTGGAGTATTGGAAATAGTTGGTTATTTTGTGTTTATAGGCCCATGGTCTAAAAGTTTGAACTAATGGAGTCAAACTCTCCACCACTTATAAACACCTTAGTTTTCCTTGTTCCCTTCTACGTGGAACTTCTTAACTTCTAATAATCGATATGATATATGCACAATTATTGCCTTCCTAGTTATTTTAACTAATTGAGACCCTGCGCTGTAGTGACTAATTTTGAGACATAAACATGACATCTTCTCTTGTTTAAAAACAGTGTAGGAGGTACACCACTGATGTAAATAAGAGTGTTCTGTAACCCTTGGGTAAAGACTTTTTAGTTTATATCTAGTATTGGTGTGTTCGGATTGGGAAGTTTGAGTGGAGTACAACTCATCAAATATCATCTCTGAGCAAATAAATATATTTTCAATAGTAACTATTTACACACACACGCACGCACACACCCACCCTACTGTCATTTGCAAACCAGGCTCCACTTCAACTATTTAAATTATCCAGCCAGGTACATGAAAGTCGTAATTGATCTATTTCATGTACATTCGACGATCAACGGGGTTTTATGTTGGCTGTTGTGTATTACATTCCTGAATTGTGTAGTAAATTCTATTTCAATGTGTAGTTGTCCTAACGGGTTGACGGAATTATTAGCTGACCCCACTTAGTGGGATAATGCTTGTTGTTGGAAGTGTGCAATATGCATGATTACAGTGGATCGCAATCCTTCTTATCTTGCAACGTTTTCTGACACGAGGATGCATACTAGAACCATTGCAAGGCTATCTGAATAGGACTACTAATTTTCCTTATTTTAAGAGGGTATTAAACTATTGCTGATGATAGGGTGACGTAGGATATAAAACTCGTACCCCGAGAAATTACCGACAACCTTTACCTAACCACTGAGCAACGGACATGTTTGCATAATTGTATTATATTTTATACGTAAAAATTATATTGTATTGCTGTACAACCTGTGACCTCCCTTACCTGTACTTTCTAACTTCACTCTGAAAAAATACTGAAATAAATAAATTCTTACAGTGCTATTGGCTTAGTCACTCTGTTATCTGGCCAACCCAAAGGAGGAGTTTCAGTTGAAGCCCGGTCAGTGTCAAAAGGCTATTTTGAGGAAACCGTAACAGATTCGTCTGGGAATTATCGTCTGAGAGGACTACTGCCTGATACTGTCTATGCTATCAAAGTCGCTAAAAGGGATGTTATGGGAAGTTCTAATATAGAGCGTGCATCTCCAGATTCTCTTTCTGTTAAGGTTAGTACTTGGTTCCTGTTTACTATCTTGTTTAGCTTTGCTGTCAGTATGCTGATCCTGGTGTAAACTGGTTGGTTTATGTTTCCAGGTTGGAACTGAGGATATCAAGGGTTTGGATTTTATAGTTTTTGAGGAGCCAGATATGACAATTGTAAGTTGTCATGTTGAAGGAAACGGTACGGATGAGCTTCGTAAACATCTGATGGTAGAAATCAGGTCTGCTAGTGAGACAAGCAAGATAGAGTCAGTCTTCCCCCTGCCAATTTCGAACTTCTTCCAAGTGAAGGGCTTATCGAAGGGCAGGCACCTTCTACAACTTCGATCTGGTCTCCCGTCAAGCTCACTTAGATTTGATTCTGATATCATTGAGGTCGACTTGGACAAAAATGTTCAAACCCATGTGGGCCCACTGAGATACAGGATTGATGATCAGCTGAAGCAGGTTTTTTCTCTTATCTCCATCCTTTATATTTTTGCCTAATTGCATTTAATTTTCAAGATTAGCCTATTTACTATTTTTCGGTTCCCTTCTGTTCTCATTTGCACAAGATATTTTTTAATCTTAATCTTCTACAATGCAGGAGTTGACTCCCGCACCAGTATTTCCTCTTATAATTGCATTTCTAGTTGTTGCACTATTTATCAGCATCCCCAGGTAAGTTTGATATTCATATTCCTATTTACCTTAACTTCCACTAGTTTTTGAACTTTATGGCAATGTATCTTTATTGACCCACTCCTCCTAACCCTATGTGAAGATTGAACGATTTGTATCAAGCTACGATAGACATACCTGCACCGGGAACCACATCGACTTCAAGAAAAGATGTGAGGAAGCCAACGTTGCGAAAGAAAACTTACTAAGTCTCATTGCTACAACCAAAGGAATACAGTAGTATAACGGCTGCTCTTAGTTGGGGATAGTTTGACATCATTCACGTTCTCTCATAGGTTTAGATGTTTTTCTTTATTAATTTGGAGGCGTAGATGCAAATGGAATGTAATTAATAATTCTTACTTGATTGTTAGTAGCAATTTTTTTTTTTTACTTTAGCTTTTTGGCCGAGTTAAAGCAAATAGAAGCAATATGTATTTGTAATTTTTGTTATTTATATTTTGCAGCAAAGGTCCGAACGTTTTGTCGTTTATCATAGTACAATTAAAGAACTAGATTTTGTAACTTAATTAAAGAACGGTGCTATTAGCTTGATGAATGAATCAACTTAGCTTTTTCTGTACTTGATGAATGAATCCACGCAGCTTTTTCTTCTTTCTATGAGTGGAAATTGAATTATTTAATGTTTTGTAATCAAATCCACTCACTCACTCAACATATATAAATTAAGAAAAATGAATGGATTCAAAAGAATCTATCTATTTTCAACCCGAGTAGTCGGCAACTTTTGGAAGGGTAAGACAGGTATGTGAAAAAATAAAATTAGGGTCATGCCAAAAAGTGCCCTAAGGCACTTGTTAAGAATTCAAAATTAGAAATAATTGATGGAATTTAGGTAGGAAAAGTTACTTTTTGTTTGTTGTTTCAATGTATTAAATGCATAATTTTTCAGATAAGAGCACTTGTTAGCATTTTTCATAAAATAATTGTTGATTCTTCGTAGACTAAATTCTTTCTCTATTATCTATGCGTGGAATGAAACCGATGAATTGCTTGTCACCCAACAATGAATAAGTTGCCCTAAAGGTTCCTGTGAGCATAACTCAGTTGGCAGGGACATTATTATATGTAGGGGCTGGGGTTCGAACCCCAGACACCCCACTTATTCATGAAAAAAAGTGAATTCTAGCCACTGCCCACTATGCTACCTGACAAAAAAAATAAAAAAATTAGGCAAAATACCTCTTTTAGTTCTTTAAGTTTGACGATACCGGGTTAGTCCTTTTAAGTTTTTTGAGTTTTAAATAGGCTTTTTAAGTTTTTATAAGATTCAAATACGTCCTTTTAAGTTTTTTTAAGTTTGAAATAGGTCATTTAAATTGTTAATTTATTGCATTTATTTGAAGTTTTTATGTTTCAAATAGGTCATTAAAAGGATAAAAAGGTCCTATTTGAAACTTAAAAAACTTAAAGGATTAATCCGGTATTTTTGTCAAACTTAAAGGACGAAAGAGGTATTTTGCCAATAATACTATGAGAGTTTTTTTTTATCCCCTCGAATTAGTTGGTTCTTGAATCAGATATCGAGTTTTAAAAAAAGAAAATCATATCATGAGTTTTTTGAATTTTTACTGGTTAATTACATTATGTATGCCGTGTTCAAGTAAACTAAAATCTTGAGAATAATCCCAACTACTGGGCAGCCAAGCTTCTCAATAGATGTGTGGGATATCCAAGTGGGACAAGAATGAAGATGATTGAAGAATCCATTAATAATAGAGAAATGATATTTGTACAATCACTTTGTGACAATTTTATCTCTCATACTCACATTATCCTTTTATTCTCTCTCTTCCTTTTTCTCTATCCGTTGTTTTTAACCAATGAAAAGAGAGAAAAAAGAAGTTGTCACCAAAAGTTGTATCAAATGGTTGTTCAAATATCACTACTCTTAATAATAACTAACTAGAGAAATTACTCGGTGTTCAACGACACTCAAGTGTTGTTACACTGTTTTTTTTTCTTTTGCTGCTCTTTACCCAAACGTTTTTACTCATTCCCAAGTAAAATAACCAAGGGTTAAATAAGTTTTTCGTCCTTATAAATATAGCGAATTTTGATTTTAGTCCCTAAAAAATTAAACTTAATGTTTTCATCCTCACAAATTTTTTTATTTTGTTTTTCGTCCTTAATGGCCATTTTATGTTCATATAAATGGCAAAATTAAAACTCTTTTATGTTCAAATTTTATCCATGTTATGTCCGTTTATTATATTCGACATTTATATGTTCATATTATGTTCAAAAAATGTCAAAAACACGTCAAAATTATATATTTTAAGGACGAAAAACAAAATAAAACATTTTGTGAGGATGAAAACATTCAGTTTAATTTTATAGGGATTAAAATCAAAATTCGTTATATTTATAGGGACGAAAAACTTATTTAACCCAATAACCAAAATGCCCCTATGTGAGTTAACTCATGCCAGTGTATTTTTTACGTGAGTTAACTCACGCTAGTGTTAATTTACAAATACTGCAGGGTGAGTTAACTCACGTTTCAAAATATGCAATATTTTTTTCGAATTTATTTAAATGGTAATATAAATAATTATTTAAATGGTAATACAAATAATATAAATAATATAAATGCTAATAATATAAATGGTAATACAAAACCTCATTTTATTAATTTTTTGATACAATTACATAATACATAATTTGATACATTTTATTGGAATAAAATAAATGTGCTTCTTTGAGGTAAAAATAGACCAACTTAGGGGTAACAGAGGATCAAGGTCGGTGGTAAAAGAGACCAACCTTCTTGGGGCAAAAAGACATCATCCTTTCGGGGTAAATCTAAATCTGGTTCTTTTTATACCCCAAGAAAGAGTCTTTTTACCCACGGTAAAAAGTTTTTGGAGTAAAAAGAAGGAGATTTACTTTTACCCC
>Ga0315914_1000105_pt1 | contig 72349 bp, 36 predicted proteins | sample MpolenodulesMG_FD_203920 | JGI IMG/M metagenome (GOLD analysis project Ga0315914, IMG submission 203920) | Medicago polymorpha root nodule microbial communities from Los Angeles, California, United States - elongated nodules | ecosystem: Host-associated > Plants > Roots > Nodule | place: USA...
CAAACATGTTTGCCAACCAAGTCTAGCTTTTATAATAAAGGATATGTTTTGAAAAAAAGGGGAGGGAAGCGTATATTTTAACATAAGAGTGGAGGAAAGTGTAATTCAAGCATTTTTTAGGGGAAGAAGTGTAATTTACTCATAAATATATAATAAATAATGAAACATTAGGGTAAGGTAAGGTAAGTCTGATTATTTAGCATTTCTCAGCTGCCACTAAGTTTTGGTTCTTTGCTTCTCTTTCTCTCCCTTTCAATTTTAATATCAATATCAATTTCAATTTTTCAACATAAAGTAACTATTAACATTGAATATTGTTATCAAAGTCCAAGAGTGAAAGAGAAAGAAATTGGTGTGTGCGTGCGTGTGTGTATTGAATACACACAATTATGTCTTTCTCTAGCACAATAATCCGACCACGTATGTTGTTGGGACAAACAACGAGATTCAACAACAACAACAATGATGCATTCACACTCTCCCACGTTCTTCAACCACAACCACTTGTACGAGGTTCTTGTTCCATCTCACTCTCAACGACCCGCCACATTGGTTTTGTTTCAAAATTCGACCAAACCTGTTCTTCTGCTTCACCTATCATGGAGGACGAGGATCAGGAAAAGCCGAGTTTTTTCTCCAAATCAGAAGAAGATGATGAAGAATATTCCAAGGAATTGGATGTTGCTGTTAGAGCAGTGCAAATGGCTTGTTCACTTTGTCAGAGAGTGCAGGAAAGTTTAATTTCCAAAACCAATCATCAGGTTCAGTCTAAGGATGATAATTCTCCTGTTACAGTTGCTGGTTAGTCTTTTTACTCAACTTGGTCATTTCATTTCATATATTTCTTTATTTTTGCTCTGATTTCATTGTTGCCACATGGGTTTATGTTTGTCTATGAAAAAAACACATCTTTTCTGATTTTGTCACATGGGTTTATTTGGATGTCTGCATTGGAATTAGATATTATATTGTCTTGCATCAAATTTCTTGAAATGTTAGTATATTACTCCGGTGTAGTTGTTACGATAGTTTTCGGTATTCAAACGAATACTTTTTCCGGTGTCCCTTAGCTTACCAACCGAGCTGCTTACTCCAGACGCAGCTTTTTGTAGTAGAGGTTTATTTAGTGAACTTAGCAATTATACAAACTCCAGTCAAAGATGCCTTTAAAAAATTGTTTAGTGGAGACACCACAAACTAGTGGAGTCTTTGTCTATGTTTCCATTTTTATATGCGGTCAAATTATGACTAGTGTTTCATACAAAAGGACTTAATCAAACCAATATTTATTTCCTAAATTGGATATAAGTCAAGACAAAATCATTGGTGTGGAAAGTGAGGATTAAGTTTGGTGGGTTGTTGGATTTTCAAAATTTCACATTTCTTATAAAAGGAAAAAATGGTTGGTGAAACTCTATGGCAGTACAGTAATATATTTCATTGCAACAAATAGTGTGTGAAACTGGATAAAATCACACTAGTATTCTTTATTTTGTGTTGTGGTTACTGGTTTCTACTAAGGAAACAAAGGGCATGAGATTAGTTTAAGGAAAATTTGGTTAATCTGTCATAGTGTTGTCAATCGCAGATTGCGGAAAATAGCGGTTTATTCAAAACACTTTAGTATTATAGCGCCGCTATAGCCACTATTTGACAACGCTTTGTACTAAATAGTGTAACTCCCAACAATAATTGTCTGTTCAAATTCCGCCATGTTGTAGCACTATTGCCGCTATCCGAATCACTCTTGGTTTTCATTCTGAATTGTTGCCTGGAAATATTTTTTTGCCTCAATTTTGGCTGCATCATTCAGATGCATAGATATATTGACTTTTTCTTGAGTTATTCACGTCTCTCATGCCCTTGGAAAGAAGAAACACAATATCTGAAACTCACTCCTTCACCTTTTCGGGAAATGGATTCCATGCATTCAACTTGTGATGGCAGGAACATCTCAGTCATCCGATTTTGATCAGTAATTTAAAATTTGTTTGATTTATTTATCGAGTTTCAAACTGAAGCGTCTTATTTCAATAAATGACCTCCAATGCACTTACTGCAGGATTTCCTAACAGTAGGGAATCTAGTTCCACCTTTTTGCTGACAAAATAAGAAAATTTATTGAAACAAAAAAATGATTATAAATGAGGAGGATAAGGGTCCTATTAGACATAATAGCCTAAAAATTTAACTTGCAGTGGAAAAGGTCCTCTTCCTAGTAAACACCTTGCTTGATTGCATCTCATGTATAGCTGTACTTACGACTTCGGAAGCACATTTATGCTTTTGAATGTATACAAGTTGTCCAAAAGATTGATAAATATTATTCTCTAATGAAAAAGTTGAGGTGATTTTTCAATTAATTTAGACTTTTCCAGTGTTCATTTTACATTTCCAACTTTACATGCTGCTGTTAGCATTGAATTGAATAAGATGCAATCATAATTGGAATCATGATCTTCATAATTAAATATTCCATACCATAATCTCCTTTTCTCATTGTAAAGTTCCAATGTATGACCACATATAAGTTACTTTAACTTAAGCAAAGATCTGTGGTTAAATTTTTGCTGTGTCCTATGTTATATTTCTGTACTATGGTTGTATGATGGTTGAAAATTTTCTGAGTATTGTACATAAAACTTCATTGTGCTATTTGAATAGATTGGAGTGTCCAAGCAGTTGTCAGCTGGATATTATCTGAGTGTCTAGGAAGTGAAAATATCTCAATTGTAGCTGAAGAAGATGTTCAAACTCTCTCCAAATCTAATGCATCTGAACTATTAGACTCTGTGGTTAAAACTGTGAATGATTGCCTAGCTGAAGCGCCTCGATTTGGTGTTCAGAAGCCAAAATCAGCACTTGGAAATTCAGAAGTTCTCGATATTATAAGTCGCTGCAACTCAACCGGTGGTCCCTCAGGAAGATTTTGGGTACTGGATCCTGTCGATGGTACACTCGGGTTTGTTCGCGGCGATCAATATGCTGTAGCTCTAGCGCTCGTAGAGGATGGAGAAGTAGTGCTTGGTGTTCTTGGCTGTCCAAATTACCCTATGCGGAAGGAATGGTTAAGTTATCAACACCGGTATCATAGGATTGTATCAAAGTTGACTCCTCCATCTTCTGAAAGTTGGAACAAAGGTTGTGTGCTATATGCTAAAAAGGGTACTGGAAAGGCTTGGATGCAACCATTGCTACATGTGAATAAGATGTTTGTGTGGCCAAACCATGCAATACAAATTTTTGTCTCTAACATTGACAATCCAGCTTTGGCCACTTTTTGTGAACCCGTTGAGAAGGCCAATTCAAGCCATTCTTTTACTGCAGGACTTGCTCACAGTGTTGGTCTCAGGTACATTTATCTTTTTCAATTTCATTTCGATATCAATTACCCGCTGCGTCTCCCTTTTCACCTCTTGATCTTTGTTGTTTGATCATTGATGTTGAAAGAGAGAAAACAAGAGGCATATGGTGAACCATGTGTTTCAACTACACAACGTAGATTCTTCATATAGACTTAAATTTGTTTGTGAAAGTTTACTAAAAATAATTACAGGGTATTCTACTTGTAGTTATATGATATTCTTATTTACACGGTCATATTTTATTTTCAACAGTCAACATATTATTAGCACTGGATTATTATGATGTTCTTGTTCTTTTTAAATATCCCAAATAAATTGCTACAAGATAGATTCTAAAATTTAAAATCATGAATAAGGTCGAATAATCCTGTTAAATTAGCACTCTTGAGATGAAGAGGTTGTTAAATAAAACGGAAAGCAGAAACTGTGATGTGTAGTTTAATATTCCACACCTAAATGTATGGTTTAACTAGTTAGATTCCTATTAATATCTGTAAAACAGATTGAAAAATTGAACTCACTGGAAAAGGTCACCAAGATAGCATAACTGTGCCACTAAGGATACGTATGAATAACTTATTTGTGTTTATTTACTAGAATAAGCATTCACGAGAGTGTTTGGGATAGCTTATGGAAATAACTTATGATATGTCCAGGATAGTTTAGGAAAACAACTTATAGCTTATGTAAAAACAGATTGAATTTATTTTATAATATGTTATAGAAATAGCCTATACATAAACTCGTAAACGATAAGCGCTTAATTGAGCTGCTTATCTAAATGGGGATTAAGTACATTATAGGTTTATAATATAGTTTTTTTTATGGTTTGTGCAGGAAACAACCATTAAGAGTATACAGCATGGTAAAATATGCAGCAATAGGTCGTGGAGATGCAGAGGTATTCATGAAATTCGCAAGGGCGGGTTACAAGGAGAAAATATGGGATCATGCTGCAGGTGTTATCATCATACAAGAAGCTGGTGGAGTGGTAACAGATGCTGGAGGATGTCCCCTAGATTTCTCAAAAGGATTATATTTGGAAGGCTTAGATCGCGGTATAATTGCTTGTTCTGGAGCCTCATTACATGGGAAGATCATTGATGCTGTTGATGCTAGCTGGGGCTGTTCTAGCCTTTGAAGCTGTTTCTAACCATAAATATAAATGTATATACTTAACAAATAATGTTAATAATTTTCAAATCTTAGTTTTGGTTTTACATAATACTATATGCATTGACATATTGGTAACATAATTTTGTTTTGAAGTATACTTCCGGATACATGTGGGAAGTCAGGATTGGAAAAAGGAAACTTCCATTTTTTTGGTTGTGAGCAAGTGAACATGAATGTGTTATAAGATGGGTCTACTTGGAGATTCAATTCATTATGATTAAGTATACTGCCAGTTCAACAGCTCTATCAAAGCACTTATATATTTGATAATATTACATTAAATTAAATGCATGTCCAGATTGACAGTGAATTTGGCGAAATTTTGGTGACACTATGGTTCTGTTGAGGTTTAAAGTGTAACTTTTGTTAAAATTACATTGATATATTATGATTCTAACAAACTCACCGTTAATTGTAAATAAAACTTCTTAGGATACACGTAGAATAGAAATGTGTTGTTATGTGTCATATCACACATGTAAATAAATGTTATAGGCAGGGGGGACAGGGGGTTACAGAACAAATGTGTATGTCACAATGAGATGTTTGTAAGATGAGCATTGATGCTGCAAGTTCAACAAGATATTTGACCTGTGCATACATCGGTTTGGAGAAGTCAGAAACTTCATTTATTGCATTGAATAGCCTGTTGATTTTTTTGGCACCACAAGTTTGACCTGTTTAGAAGTTAACTTGAAGAAGAAAAAATTGTTGGTCCTCACATTTGTACAACTAATCCTACTCCCTCCGTCCTTTAATAGATGTCCTAGTTGACTCCGACACACGTACTAATGCATATGTTTTATCTTTGATATCTTCAATTCTCTATTAAAAAAAATTATGAAAATTTAACATTTTAAAAATATTCCTCGAGACGAATCCAACATCTTACAGGATATTATTTATCTTTGTGAATTAGTAGAAAAACATAGTCAAAGTATGTAAAGTCAATAATGTATATTGTCAAATAGGTCATCTATTGAGGGACGGAGGGAGTATCATTTTAGGCAAACCGCGCACTCAACACTCTGTTCTTAAAAAGAGTCTCATGTAACCACACCACTTTAATAACAAACATCTTAAGAACTCAAAATGTATCACATACTAAATGTAAAAATATCTCTAGTCGAAATTCGAACTTTGTTTCAACGCACCATATAATAGTTCCTTCCATCGGAAACAATTTTACCGGAATCTAGTTTCTTCCGTTAGAATCAACCTTATTGGTAACGAACTTACATTTTTTCTTACTCAAATATTCACATTTTTTTAAGAGAAATGATAAATGGACACACAATCTGTGACACAAATACAACACCATGGACAAAACGGTAATTTTGGTGTGAACCATAGGGTTAATTTGGTAATTCCACTTCATTCTTCCCATTTCATCTGTCTTTCTCCTTCTTCTCTTCCCGACATCTTCTGTCTCTTGCATTTTCATCACCACACCCTCCTTTCTGACCACCACCACAACTGCCTTCGTCAGTCACAACCACCACCGTTCTCACCGCACCATCCATCCTAACCACCACCTTTGTACTCGTCAATTACCACCACTGCCGTCAGTCTGTGTTGCCGCCGCGCCCTCCGTCTTTGCCACTACCATCATCCTCGCCACAACATCATTATACCGTCCTCACGATCGCCGTCATCGACCTCCAACCCCTTCAGATCTGAGCATACCATCAACCATTAGTCACCACCGTCTCCATCATCCATCACTACCACCGTCCTTGGTGTCTTTTTTGAATTTGTTTTTGCAGATTAGAGAGGAGAACGACGACGGTAGACTGTCGTCCCTGGTGGCCGGAGATTTGGAAAGGGGGGAGAGAATGTGTGTAACAGTAGTGGTGGTGGTGATTTACTAAGAGAAGATGACATAGTACAGGTTGAAAGAAAAGAAAAAATAAAAATAAAAATAAAAATATTGTATACGGTGTCTAAATTATGTTTGATTTTTTGTGTCAATTGCTATTTTTTTAATTAGTTTTAAAAACCACTCCTATTCTTAGAAGACCTGATTCAAATTGATATGTAACTAACAAGTAACAAAACACATGAGTCTTTAATTTGACACTCTAGTGGTGTTGTACATGCAAGTAGAATTTCCCTTAGACTCAAAAGGTCATGATGTAAGTAGTATAATTAATGGAGGCAGGCAACCGACTTAAAGATCATAATTAATCTCCCCATCTGTCCTCCAAACCCTCCTAATAAATGAATATATCTACATTCCATTAACATATTTAAATATTAATTCATATCCCACCTAGCTATATCTATCTCCATCTTCTCTTCATATCTCATAAGTATATTTTCCCTAAACTAAAAAAATGAAAACTATGACCACCTTTCTCTTGCTTACTACTATACTGCTCATAGCTTCATCATCTTTGGCAACCCGACCCGTTTCATCCGGATCTTCTCCTTCTACTCAAGTCAAACACCCCAAGGACAAAAACAACAACCAAGGAGGTGGTGGTGGTATTCCAGCTGGTGGTGGTAGTATTCCAGGTGTTGGTGGAATTCCAGGTGGCTACTTTGGACCTGGAGGAGGGTTTAACATTCCAGGATTTGGAAACGGGTTTGGTAATGGGATTGGAGGTGGATATGGATCCGGGTATGGAGGTCCAAATGGAGGACACTCTAAAAATGGTATAGTTAGACCTACTGTTGTGTGCAAAGACAAAGGTCCATGTTACCAGAAAAAATTAACATGTCCAGCTAAGTGTTTCTCCTCTTTCAGTCGTTCTGGCAAGGGCTATGGCGGTGGTGGCGGTGGTGGTGGTTGTACCATTGATTGCAAAAAGAAGTGCAGTGCCTATTGTTGAATGAAGTGCATGCATTAGTCATAAATATGTGGTGACAGTTGTTGTGTCTTACTAGACTATGGTACTAGTATTAATATTATTATTATTATGTATGAGTATGCAATATCTTATAATATATGGTCTTGATCAACCTTTTAGATAAAAATAAACATAGTACATGATTTCCACATAGACTAGTTGAGTTTCTCTGGGGAGCATTATATTGTGGAATGCTTCTTGATGGTTGAGAGGAATATATTGTGGAGTGTATTTTTTTGCTTAATATAGACTATGATATGCTAGTTTTATATGTTGTCAAAAAAATACTACTACATAGTTTTATATGATTATTTATTACTGGCGTTGCATTTTAAGATGTGGTTAGTCTGGTAGTTTTCCTTTGAATGCATTAATTAGCCTAACCCTTAACTTAAACAACTCCTATATAGATATAGATATAGATATAGATATATCTCGTGATTCATCACCAATCCATGAATGCAAGATGTACTCTTCACTTTTGAGAATACAAATTTAAAACGTTTAGCACACTTTTGATATACGAATTTATTTGTATCACCTAACTAGAGTTTATTTCTAGTAACACCCATTAAATATCCAGTTACACCAGAGTCACCGAAATATCCCTCTTGTGAAATTAAGAGAATCCAATAACTAACTATGGATACGAAACTACATGAAGATTCTTATATGTTCCTATTGGTTTTTATTGACACCAAAGCGATGAGCATACGAAGAATAAGTTCAATTGGTCTTGATTTGATGATTATTAATTAATTCAATGATGAGAGGAAAGGAGCACAGAAGAAGATTTCTCTGATTGTAATTAAGTTCACATTGTCTATAATTTATGGAACAAAACATACGTTAAATTAATTCATGTAAACTGAAATGAGTTTAGGCAAAGGAAATAATAAACAAAAGCAAAATTCATATGAAAATATGAAAATGCAGAAATTACTTGTGTGTGCAAATACTAATGGAACAACTTATGATTTCAGTGTTAATCTTCCATCTAGCTTATTGAATCTGTGACAGAAGGGAAATTCAACGTGTTTTTGAGATATAAATGGATAGATACAAGGGTAATTTGGGTATTATGGTAGAATTTTATATAAATTTTGGTGTAACATGATATTTTTGGGTCTTGCTAGAAAAAATCTTAACTAGATCACCCAAAAGTAGAATAGTTGTCCATTCAACGTTACTTGTATATCTATGTAATGACTTGTTTACTTTGTTTTGGTTTCTCATAACTTTCTTAAAGATATAATCATATTCAAGACGTGTTAAATATTACATGTGGATTCATCTCCTACCTAAGATTCAAACAATGATACATTATATTTTGAAAATTTAACATATTCCGTTAGACTCAACCATGCTCGATTACTTGCTTTGGATTTTGATAGATTCGAAACCATGTCCATTTTGTGATAAAAAAAAAAGGTTAAGCAATGTGGCAAGTACACTCTTAGATTATGAGTGAATGATTCAACTCAACATGCCAAAATTGAATAAGCAACAAGAATTTGTATTCCGATTGAAAAGCAACAAATAAAACCGATTTGAAGAGAAACGGCAATGACACAAATCCAAATCGAAAAACAAAAAAGTAAATTGGTTGAAAAAATTCATCATTTATATTACTTACTGCCAAAGAAAGATATTTTGTAGAAGAATTCCCTAAATAAAATGTTTTGTAGAAGAATGAGTGAGAGTATGAATAGAAAGTGAACAAATGCAGCCACATGTAATCACAGTCGATAATGGTCTCACAAAAGAGCTGGAGTACGTAGATTATACATTGTCATACTCTTAAAATTTCTACGGCTTCAGATCTACCACCGTTGCAACAGAGAGAGATCACATGTGAGTGTCATAAAACAAATGAAGAGATGAGTGGAAGCTTGAGAGAGAGAGAGAGAGAGGATGGTGTTTTCTAAAGTTGACGGTAGTGTGAAGGGTTTTGGTTTTGAAGATTATTGTTTCGATTACTAAAAGTATTTTGTTTCGATTATTGTTTCTAAACTATAAGGATACATTGTGCTGCACATCTTTAACATTCCATCTTTGGAGCATGATTCCCAAAGCCTTGGTAAGCTCCTGCTGCAAGTTGTTATTCAAGAAAGATGAAACACATTGCGCATACAGTTAGAGAATGGGGGGATAAAGCCCAAGCATGCAGCTAGCTGAGTTAATGATGGACCTGCAATTTATTTTTATATCACCTATTGGTCTTAATTGTACAATGGTTCAAGTTGCACTTGTCCTCTGTCTTGCTTGTTATGAAAATTATCCTAGTGTTGTTTATTGAAAAAATATCAGATAAGACAAGCTATTGTTTATTTATTCTGTATTTTTGCATAACTCTCTTAACATGTTGCTAACTTTAATCTTAGGCTAGGTTCTAAAAACCGGCCCCTTACTATGAAAATGGCCGCAATAAAAAGTTACTGATAGTGTCTGATACCGTTATTCTCTTTTTTAACATAGAGAACAAAAATCACAGAAACGGTCATAACCACATCAAAATCATATGATTTACCATAATGTCTCTCCTTTGATGAAAGGATCATTACACTTAAAATATATAGATTTAAACAAAAGCAATGTAATATTCTAAAAACATGAAATCTCTAAAGGATTTCATTTTCATATTTCGATTACAAAATATTCACTCTAAATTTATCACAATTACTAGAAACAATCTCAGGGTTCTCCCTTAGTCCATCCAATGTCACTCCACAATCAACGTTAATGGCCATCTTCCACATTTTAACAGACCCTACTTTTATATTCACATATAATCTTAGTTTAACGATCAACAACACTTCTAGTTCTTCAGTCTGCACCTCCACCAATGCTTTTTGATCATCTCTTCCTAGCTTGATCCCTTCTAACACCGTCTTTAATACCGTCACATTATTTGATGGTTGATAAAACTCTGGCAAAACACCGTTATACAGCTTCACGTTGTTATAAAATATTTCAGCTGAGCTATCTTTTTCATAATAGATTTCAATCTTGTCATTAGGGTTACTAGCCCTAACAGTGAGGTCAAACTTCGGCAAGATCGTTGCCTCAGATGACGGCCATGTTGTGTTCATTCCTTTGATGTTGAGGTCTTGGATGGAGTATTTCAGCATCTTGGGACGGAAAATAAGGTAGAGAATTCCAGTAGCAATACCGAGGAGCACGATGAGGAGGAAGATTAATGCGATGAACCAACAAAAGCAACGGCATCGCCGGTTAGGACGTTGTCTTAGGCGAGTGTATTCTTGGTAGCGGCGAGCTTTCTCCGACGGGGAGATGCAGAAGGTTTGATTCTTGGGAGCTTTGATGACTATGGCTCTCTGCGGCGGATTAAGCTCAGCATTCACCGGTTTTGGAGGTTGCTTAGGAGCCACGGCATCATCTTGTTTGGTTGGTGGTGAGTTGTGGGGTTGAGTTTGGTCAGCCATTGAGTGTGTAAGTGAAGAGTCAAGAAGCTAAATTTATCTGAAAATGAAGTTGTAAAGGAAAATCGTGAATAGATGATACAATCATACAATGCACGACAAAAGAATTACTAGTTTTTTTTTTGACACAACACAAGTACAAGTGTGACCGTTAATCCGAAGTTTGGGAGTGGCATGATCATAAATTGTTTCACACAGGAATCAAATTAAACGATTCGACATATGGTGAAACTCAATAACCATATGAACTCGGGCTCAATAACGACCCTTAATGAAAAAAATTATATTAAAGAATTGTGCCCGTTAATTCTTTTGATTAAAGAATTATATTAATAAAAAAAATAAGACCCTTAATTTTCGTTAATAGAGTCTGTTTTTTGATATATTTTTGGTAAAGTTACAAATAGGCAAACTCTAATAAACACCATCAAATCATAAGAAATCATATACATTTTGATAATTTGAGGACATGGTTTGTATTTGGATGTTCTGTACGTTCAATTATTATTTCAATTTGAAATAAAACCGTATGGGCAATATTGAGGACGGATTTTTCTATATTGATAGAAAAACAACGCTATTACAACTAGTTAGATATGAAGGGGAAAAAAACTATTCCAGTATGATTACTAGGTAATTTTGTTAGCACAAAACTTATGTGTTTTTTATGACATTCTTCATTTATAATATATTTTTGCAGTAGTAACATACTTCAAGGAAATCACAAGTAGTCATGAATATTATAAGTAATGAACAACACAAAAGACATAAAAAAGCACATAACTTTTGCCCAATTCATTACTGTTAATCATATGTTTTAGCACTTGACTTGGTATAAATCTGTGCTAAATAATATTGAAATCGATGGAAAATCATAGAAAATGTTAAAGAAAGATAAAAATGAATCAAAACTACAAGAGTGAACAATAACTTACATGAATAAGTGAATAGAGGGTGGAGACAAACTTTTACTGGAACACCAAGATTCCTCTAGGGATGAAAAGGGTATGAGATGAGGATAATAGAGAAGAGTAAGCAATTGTATTTTTTTTTTTATAAGCATACAAGAACGCATGATATTAATTGTAAAATCAGCATTAATTTTTGTTCAAAAATAAAGTAAACATAATATCGTGCAAATAATTAAATTAAGGAAATATGGGATCATTCCAAACTAGCAAAATTTTAAAAAGGCAAGGAAGCATAAATGTTAAAGAAAATTGGTCAAAAAGAATTAAAGTGTTTTGGATATAACATTTGGATCTGACAAGTAATTAACTGCAGAAATAATTATAAAAATAAAAAACTGATACTAGTAATTTTGATATTGATTGTGAATCTCATTCCTCTAGGTGATTTAATCAAGGTGGAGAGTAAAAAAGGAATAGCAAAAATTTCTCTTGCGGGATTGGAGGAGATATTAAAATCGTCATTAAATTATAGTAATTTTGATATTGATAGTATTAACAAAGAGTATATTTGAAAAGAAAAAAAATAATAGATGTATTTAAAAATCTATAGATGGTTTTATATTTTGTGGGACATTTTTTTAATGATTTATAATTAGTGATGGAGGGAGTAAGATTCGGTGTTTAATCACCGAAAAAAATTATCATTCGGTGTTTCAAATTTCACATAACTAAATCCTTTTATCATCATGTGTATAAGCTTATTTGTCCAAAAAAAAAAGGTGACAGATCTAGTCAACAAAATTACAAAACTTTGTATATAACTCAATAAAATGTAGCATGCTTTAACCAATCACTTAATGTCTACATTTTCTGTTTATAATATACATTAACAAACCACATATAACAGGTAGCATGTTAAAGGAGAGAAAACAGAAACAAAAAATCTCGGTGAAATATTTGTAACACAATTTCTATGGCAAGTAATTTACAACGCAATTAAATACAAGACATTCATATTGCCTTCAGAAGGTGCTTCATCGTAGAGCAGCCCCCATTGCTCCTAGTGCAGCTTCCCTCTTCATCTCAGCAGTCTTACCACCACCACGGAAGTACATATATACTTGCTGTATTCGACAAAAGCAAAGAAGTTAACAAGTTACAGGTCCTTTTTGGTTGTGTGCATTCTAAGTGATAGATGCATCCGTTTTAAGAATAAGTTAAAATATTGAAAAGTATAATCAAACCTGGATAACCCAGACGCTGATCAATGTTTCAAGACAGAACAATCCAAATCCAATGAAGTAGAAAATCTACAAGCAAATGGACAAAAAATATACCATTTATCAGTTGTTCCGAAGCAGAAAACTTTTCATTGCTTAGGTTTTGCAGTATTTGCGTTAGAACTATAATGTGGCTCGTGTGAAAAATTATAAACTGGCTTAGCAAGTATAAAACCGCCTAAGCAAATTGGAAATGTTCGACAAATAGCAATGAAACAGAGCACAAGAATAGTAAATACTTCAGGACAGGCATATTACCCCAATAATAGTATAGTCACCAATCACATCTATGGCTGACAGAATGCCCCTGTATCAATGAGAAAACATCACAAGCATTAGACCAAAAAATGAGAATAACACGAGGCTCTTGAAAATATAGAAAATTATATCCTAGATTTTACCACTTTTACCAACATGTGCATCAGTCTGACTTTCTTAGTTATTCTAGAATCATGTAATACTTCAGCTCAGGTATATTTTGTGTGAAGTACTTAATTATCTACATATCCTAGGTTCAATTCATGTAAAATTCTATAATTCTTTTCATAAATTCTTCTTTCACTTCTATTCTAGGAAACATCAGCAAATGTACTTTCGAACCAAATAGGATTGAGTACATGGATCAAATAGCCCCATTGTTTTAAAAACCAAGTCTATGGAAAGACAAATTATATTTCTCAATCTCCAGGTTATACATATAAAGCCATATGTATAAGCAATAAAGAATAAACAACAGTGGCATGTTAAATGAGGTGTGTATAAATGAAGTCAACTTACGTCAGGGATTTTCCTTTGAAAACTATAGGAGGGGCAACAGCAGCTAAGATACAGAACCCAAGGTGAAGCTGTAAGCAGAAAAAGAAATGAGGGTAATTAATTTTTACCCAATATGCAAAACAAAGTTAACATGCATAAAGCAAAATAGTCAATTTACCAGGTAAAACAGAAAAAACCATCCATATTTAATAGCACTGTCCGTCCTGCAAAAGTAACAAAGCAACAAATCCACGACCAAGATCAAATCAGAAAAATCAGTATGTCAATGGCTCGATGCACAATGTTGCTACATCGGGGGATCAAGCCCAAAGGAGGGGAACACCAAAGGGGGTGACACGCTAGACCGTAACGTAACATGTATCCACATTAACTTATTTTTCTCATCAATGCTGCCAGAAGTATTATTTATCAGCCTGGGCATTTCAACAAGGTCGCTAGATAGTTTTTTTTATGAAGGGATATGGTGACTAGATAGGTAGGGCCAACAAATGCAAAATTTCAAGAATAACCTTAACTTGATTTTAAGAGAAACCAAAAAATTATATGGAAGACTGAAGATTCTATCAGAAAACAATGAACTTACATTTTTTCAAAGTAATGACAACAAAAGCCATTTTCCGTTAGGTGGAGTTGGCTATCATAAACTGTCCAATAACAACGACTAATTAAATTTAAATCCTTCTTAATGGTTTGGCACAAAAGTTATCTAAACCCCAACAACTGGGTCACTGCTCAGTTTTCTCATTGCTAATAATTATACATGCCGCTCCCTTCGACTCCTACTATATAAAAGCAAAACATTCATCCTTCCGACCTCTCTATTTAACCAGGTGTTCTAATCTAACTAACTATTGATACTGTACTGTACCTAACTATAGATATTAGGAATATCTAACTATGAACAACGTCGTCTTCTTTGAAAAATGAGATGACAGAACAATGTAATTAGTTCATTTCGTAAGGATAAAAATTGCAAGGCATTAGTTCATTTAATTAGCTAATTAAAGACTTCTACGGATAATGTTAGAATAACTACAGATATCACCAAACATGACAAAATTCTGGTCTTCCACAAGTGAAGCTATATAAAAGAGATAAGAGAAATGCTTGCAATTTTAAAATTTGTTGGAAAAAATCAAACAGTCAAATGCATGTAAAAATTAGAAATAGATACCTAAATGCACGATATAATGGTTTATACCACAGGACATATGCTCCAGGAACCCCTGCTATGAAGTAGATAATGGCAAGAAACCATATTTTTACACCTGTAACAAACAAGGGCGAGTTACACATCCATTGAATCTGTTGAATCAGATTTGTATTTCAAGCCATTCGATAACCCATTTCTAAACTGACCTTCTCCCTTAATCCAAGCTGCGGTGACAGCTACAACATTCCATGTAAGGCACAACACTAACCCTGCATCATATAATCTATCATCAACCATCATTGCCAATGGATTGTATCATATTACATTATTATTGATTTTAGTATAAAATCAAATTGACCTGTTGAATATCTGTTATAGATGCATTTTATATTATAACCATATTCAAATAAAAATAGTATTTTCACCAAGCTAAGAAAAACCAAATAGAGAACGTGTTCATCATGCCACTGACACACTCAACGAAATAGGTTTTAGTCATTTATATATTTGGGGCGTGGAAAACAAAAATGAAAAAGCTGCCTTCAGTATTTATCAGTAAACTAAGATGTAGTATTTGTCATTGACGCCAATTAAAAACAATGCTGCAATTTCTTGTTTACTTATTGAGTGCTACCTCACTATGTATGGGTACGGGCGCAAACCAATAACCTTCCCCACAAGAAGAAAGCAAGATAGGATAACTTACCTAACAACGAAAAAAATGCAACATATTGCAGTCTTTGAAGGTGAACTGGAATTTCATTCGCGATATCATGATGGATAATTGGGAAAAATGGTGGCCAATTCTTCTCCTCAATAACAATTCCAGCTGCAAAACAAATTGATTACATGTCAAGGATTAAAGCAGAACTAAAGATATCAGTCATCAAGTAAAAGCATTAGTTCAAACTTTTCTACAAGATAAGTTCACAAATCACATGTTTAGAGTGAGTCAGCTGGTATATACAATGGAGTGCATCTTACCTATAGAATCCTCACATAGTAGTTTTATTCCAGCATTCAATTGAATGCAGACACAAACAAAGAATAACTAAGAAAAAAAAGAAAACTTAATCACAGATACAGGAAACATAAACTACCTCGTGAAATGGCTTCTTCTTTCCGTCTGACTTCCTGCATTTTGACAAATTAAGATTTAAGACATCAAAATGCAGGTGAATTTCCAGGCAAGTATAATTAATAAGAAACAGGTAGTCAAGGCTTCATATATACAAAGTTAACTGAAAGTAAATATCAACATATACATACACTTTAAACATAGAATAGAAGACACCAAGATCAATAGAGGATAACACATGTTTAAGAAGATGCATTATTCCAGAGATCAACCTACCTTCTAATCACAGCAATTTCAGAGTTTAGACGCCCTCATAATTTCCAATGTTTAAAAAATAGTAATCACAAAGATTCAAGCATTACGATTCAGAAATTAATATATAAATTATAAAATAATACTCCCTCTGTCCCAAATTATAAATCCCTTTACAATACCAATGAAGCATTCATGTTACTTTTCCTATTATAACTTTAACTATTTATTACTCTCTCGTCTTTCAATTCTTTAATTTATTTTTCCCATAACATTTATTAAGGACAATTTTGTAAAACAACGCATAATATCTCTTTACCATACAAAATTAATTACATTTTTTAATACGTGTGAAATGCCCAAAATGTCATATAATTTGGGACGGAGGGAGTGATAACTTAGTTCAAATTAACCGACTGGGTTGTTAATTAATAGACTGTTTGGATCGGCATCAACCAAGTCCCTCGACGTGCGAAATGGCCACTGGAAGCAGCAAATACTAGCTTCTTATTTTCACGGCAAAATGCCCACTACACACGCGTCTGAGTCAAAAAGAATCTGATCCAAACATGCTATAAGTAATATGTATTGTTTATCAATTAAAAACCGGTCTAGGTAATTGTTTCTATACACAGGAAATATTTTTTCTGGGAACACATAAATTAGAATTAGTAATAAAAATTAGACTCCACTGTAAATACAAGTTTTCCTGGGTTAAAAATTTCATGTTAGGGTGTGAAAATTATATCATGGGCAAAAGGAAACAACATACAGCATAAAACAATATTGTGAACCTAGAGGCCATAAGATTCCATTCTATACCTGCTCTCGTTTTCTTAATTCAGCCTCCTTAGCTTGGAGTTCTCTTTCCTTCTTTTTCACATCCTAATGTTAAAACATGTCATAATTAGAAAACCATAAACTCTTGAAATAAAACATGTAATAAGTTTACAAATATGTATAAAAAAGGATTTGGTATTTCAATAAACTATTCTATTACACATACCGTTGATGCATCAAGAGGTATATCAACTGTCTGCCCAAAACCATAATTGTAATCAGCACGTTCGGGATTAAGAGGTGCAGGTCTTGAATTTGTGGCAGGGGCAACACCTCCAGAATTCTGAATTTTTTTAAAACATGTGTTAGATGTGGGCAAGAAGATGTGAATGATTCATAGAGCTTCGTTAATAAAATGGACAATATTTAACAACAACAACCAAAATCTTTTCATATTAGAGTGGGTTTGACTATATAAACCAAAAGACGCGATAATGCTGCATCATGAATGTTTATAGACACAAATTCAAAGCTAACAAGTCCTTAAATGGTTTATCATTGAATTAATATCATTTTATCCAATCATCATTACATGTTTTGACATATCAGTATTGAGGTCAGTACATAACTAAGCTGCTCCCTCTATAAGAGCTAGCTACACAATTTCTGAACAACCAAGTTGAAACAATCTTAAAAGGACAAAAGTAAAAACTGGAACCAGCTCAAACTTAGTAAGCAGTGTCATGTGAATAAGTCAAACCACAAGAATTACAAACCCAAAATCCAAAAAAGAAATAAATTTATTGATCAAGAATCAAACATGACTACCCAAGATCAAATTGAAAGACCCAGTTGAAAAAAAAAGAGCTTTATTTAGAAAAGAGGTACTTACAGCAAAAGGGTTGACTTGTTCTTCGTCGAAGGGGTTACTGTCGTAACGACCGGCCATGAGAAGATAGAAACAAGCAAGCAGAGGAGAATACAAGAAAGTGCCAACAGTTGTTAAAGGGAACAAAGGAGATTTGGAAGTTGGGATGAAAAAATGAAGAAGTTGTTAAGGTGAAGGTTGCAAATTTTGAATCTTCTTATGTAAGAGAACCAAATGGATGCAAACAAAACAAAATAAAAATAAATAAATATGGGAGCAGTTTTATTTATTTATATTTATTTGTCTTTGGAGTTTTATACTTTAGGACAGAGGAAGGGTCCTTTCTATACTCTTGGTCAGCTTATTACACTTCTTGGCAACAAAAATATGACTCTTAGTAAAAGATAGAAAGAGTAACAACTTTGTAAAACCGTTCGGGGTTCGAACTCTGGTCTCTTCATATATTATGCAATATTATTACCAACCGAGTTAAACTCACCTGGACGTGTTTATTGCAGTAATATATAATAAATTTTGGTGAGATCGACTTAATATTAATAATAGAGAAAATTTGTATATGTGAATTGAATATTTTCTATGCAAAATTGCAAAGATTAATCTTTTAAATTGAGTAGAAGAGTAATGACTAATGAATAAGAAAGTTCTCATTCAAGAGATTTCAAATTACTGCATTTCAGAGATAACCTCCGGTTAAATTCAAAAAGATCTCTTATTATCTCATTTAATGGATCTTTGGTAATAATTATGGATTATCATTCTTAAGATATATTTTTGGAATTGGAAGAGATTTTCCACCGTAGAAGGTTAAATTACATACAGTACATTGCAATACTTCCCAATTACCATTATAATATTTGTATTCTGACTCTGCAATGTCCCGTAAGAATGTTGGGTTGTACACTTCGATTCCACATTTTCAACAATGCAATTTAAAACCAATAGATATAAATAGTTCAAATGTTAGAGAATTTTGATTTTTTATGACTTTCTGAAAATGACATCGGATTAAAAAATAAAATAAAAAAATCTTTTAAGCCTCTTTGTAAACGTAGTTGATACAAAAAAAAAAGTAAATCATGTCTACATTTTATGTATACTACCTCTTCCATTTTTTTTTGTTGAAGTGGCTAAAATGAAATATATTACTCAATCAAAGAGTTCTTCCTAGCACAAGGCGTACCAGAAAAGAACCAAAGTCACAAACAAATTACATAAAGTGGGAAATAATATTAGCCTATGTCCAACATATTGAATGGACTAAGCCACCAACCATGGTAGTTGAAAGAGAGATTAGGGATTTTCGCCTTCAACCACAAGAAAGAAAGTGACTTAATCTTGTCAAATAATCAAAAGTATATCTTAAAAAATATTTGATAAATAAATCTAGTAAATTAAAGAGATGTTTAAATTTATGGATATAGATTCTTTTATCTACTAACCTACTTTTGTAAAATATGGCAACAAAAAGAGTCAAAATTCCATAAATTTATAAGAGTAACACTTTTTTCTATTATTTTTTTTAGGAAAAAATGTTTCTCTTATATTTTCTTTAGATAAGCTAAAAAGTATACTAAAAAATGGAAAAAGAACAGAAAATAAAATATTTGATTGACAGAAAATTTGTATTTTATGTTGATGGAAGTTGTAGTAGGTTCAAACCTCCACATCAATGGAATGGTTTACTCACTAAAATTAACAAGCAGCCACACTAACGTGCCCGTTACGTTCATTTGTAACATTCTAGACGGTTTGCAAACTTTCTTCCTTAAAATATCAACTTTGTATATTTTGCTGTAAACGAGATTCAACACAACCAAAACCCTATATACACCTAAACCATGAGTCAAAGTCAATGCATTAGTTGAATGTTGAATTGGAGCTGGCAAATTTTCACTAATCATAAAGAAAATTCTTGGTAATATCTCAACTCAAAGCATTCTTTAGGACACGTATTTTAGTCTTCAAAAATAAAAATAGTATACCTCACTAAATATCATTTAAAATTTCCCTTCCCTAAAAAAAATCATCAAAGTAAAACCAAACCAACAGCTACAAACAAATCAATAACCAACATATCTTATCTCAAAAAGAGCCACCAACTCCATTACATAAAACCTCACCCAATATTAATTATTAACAACATTGTCCTACCTTAACAAAAATGAGGACCATGTACTACAAAAATCACTTCATGATGGCAAAACTTTTTTCTTCTAATCTACTCATAATAATACTAAGCTGGATTTATCATAATTGCATTTTGGGGGGTTGCGTGTTATAGGAAGAACAATGAAAGAAGGGTGCCAAGAAAAAAAAAATAGGGAGCATATCAACAAAAGAATATAGAGAAAGGTATTTTTTTTCTATCAAAAATGAATGAACTAAGAACTCACATTGCTACAAATACAAAATTATGGCTATAAATAAAGGTAATGGCCGTGAAAGAAGCTTTAGCATATTCGAGCAACCGAGCTAGCCTGTGTTTGGATTCATGTTGGTACGAAGCTAGCAAAAGGAGCTCCATGTGAATGCACAGTGGGAAGACAATCTACAGCAGAAGCAAACACGGTCTTAGTGAGTGCTGCGCCATTTTCTAATGCGTCTCTTGAATGGATCAACCCAATTTTTGTCCTTAGCAATAGCTTGATTCCAGCGTTCTTTGAAGACTTCAAGTTCCCATGTTGACTGTCTTCGTATCTACTCGGTTTGTGTTAGTAAAGTAAACGGTGTCATTTACATGTTATGGATCACACATCAATGAAATAATTGATTTCCAAAATAGCTCAAAAGCCTTACCTCAGATCGAACATCAACCGTTGCTCCACCTTGTTTCTGCTATCAACCAAATTAGAAAGGAAAAGAGAAAGGTGAAATTTAGGAACACTAGGATTGCAAATGAATGAAATAGGATTATAGATATAACTTATAAGTACTATCTAAACGTTCCCCTAAAAAAAAGTACGATCTAAAACGTCGTGAAACTAAACTTTACCGTAGTTGTCTTTTTAAGTTTAGAAACCTGCAAAAAATTAGGAAAGTTACTGTTAAAAGAAGCGGGGCATCCACGGCAAACTATTTAAAATGGTGGAAATACCCTTTCAAGTTAGCCCACTGATGCAATAAATATTCTTAGTTTGCAGTGACACAGTACAAGTTAACGAAGCTGATATACAGAGAGGAGGAAAATACCTTGGTTGCACCATGATCGCTCCCACCCAGAGTCTGTATTCCCTTATGAACAACATATTGACTATCAACAACACCCACTTTTTTAGTTCGATCGCCCTGAAAAACGACATTGATCTCACTAACGATGCTTCTCATGCATAAAAAGACGCTTAAACATGAGGGTGAAACAGAAGTGTGGAAGAATATTCATTAAAATGTGTTAATTCAATAACTATCTCTTGTTAAACGCAGTAGTAATTCTAGAGAAAATGCATATTTCTCACCTGTGCACAATATCCTAGTTTCATATCCATTCCCCATCCGTGGACAAGGTCATTCTGGAGAAAACACAGAATCACAAGTTACAAATATTGAATGCCAACTGCCAAGAACATGGACTATTTTGATCTATTAGAGACCCGTTGAAAAAATTGTCGAAAAATTACAAAAGAGACGAGGGTTAACTGCTACAAGCAACAAAATTCTTGAATAATGTTGAAAGAATTCCACCACTTGATTTAGGGTTGCAGCTTAATTTTTTATATTCATATATATGGACTGAAGATAAACTTACCTGTATGAGATGCCATGTACAATACCATGCAGATCGAGAGAAAACTGGAGCCATACCTTCCACAAACCTACACAAGTTGTATTCAAGTTTTTGTCATTCCTGGCAATATTATACAATATGTATGCCAATATTGTTCATAAATAAAGGAAATCAAAAGAATAGAAGGAAAACAGTGTAACACAAGGTCATCATCAGGCTAAAACATAACAAAATCAACAAGATTTTTCATCTTTTGACTTGATTGAACATCTAAAAAAATTTAAAGATGTTTTTCAGCACGAACAAGATCTCACAAAAACAACATAAGGACATACATTGTCAAACTGTCGAACCCAGCTCCTCTAAAGTGAGGAATTCACTTTAGAGTGTGTAACGTGAGTAATATAAACTGTTAATTAACAGATCAAATGTAGATATTGCAAGTATATCATAACAAATCACAACTTTGTTGACATAACAACGCTTGATTTTTCTCACTTTACACTTTAGTCACTTCAGAGGATCCAAATTTTGCATTGTCAGTGTAAAGTTAATTACACTGACAACCAATCACAACTTGCTAACACATCTAGAAATTGCATGACTACCTTTAACAGTTTTATATTTAAAGTGTTGGCAAATTGTGATTGGTTAAAAATTTACACAGCTTTACCAGGTTCAAAGAAAGGAATGGTTACCCGGTGCATGGCGGCCCTTCACTTGCATCTGAACACCTTGTACTTCCCCTGCGCTCATAGACTCTTCTGCACCAACGAAAATATTCATTGTAAGTACGATAAGCATCAACGAGTAAGTGCATATCAATAGTCTCAGAAAATAAATCACCTGTGAAATTTCTTGTTTCTAGCTCGAACTGTAATTCTGTGATGTATCTCTGTTGAATTCGGATCAAGAGCTGGTTGAGATATCTCCAAACCTTCTTCCTTGACAATTTTAACATATCTGCAGAAGCAGGAAGTTATAATATTCAAATATAAACACCAGTTGATGAAGAGCAATAAAAGCATCATTCATACCTAGACGGAGAAAAATGTTCCACGCCTAAATCCTCATCCCAAAGAAAGATATAATCATAAATAGAAACTATATCCGGATGCAGAAATCTTTTTGCAAACCACCTGACAAAGAACCCAAAAATACATCTAAACTTAGAAAGTAAACCACCAATTACATATACAAGTGTATATGCGTGCACATAGATATGGTCAATTAGTCGTTGCCCAATTCACCGTCTATAGCATATTGCCAAGGCATTTATAGAGAAAAAATAGATTAAGACTTTAATTTCAATACGTTGATCAGTCTAATACATACCACTTTGTCTGATTCTGAGCGACAATGTGTATAGCCTTGCTACTCCAGTCAAGATTCCACCATCCATCCACATTCCCGTCATAATGGAATAAAATAATTGTAAAATTTTCTGGAAGAAACTGAAATAAATGAAGTTAGATAAAAGAATGCTGCTGATACAAGTATTTTTTATAACCTGAGTATAGTCATAAAAAGTACCTTTTGCACCATGGCATTGACATTATGCTTTTGTTTGATACCGACTGGAATTGCCAGCAAGTTACGATTAGAATAATCCCTAGACTGCAATTTCACAATCACCACCAAGCAAATCATAAAGTTTGTTAGCTCTGGTGATGCAACAGCTTCAAGAGAATAAAAATATAGAAGAATAATGCAAAAACTCTTGCCTTTGACCTCGAATTACTTCTCAACCACAACGGCCTTAACTCTAAATCTGAACTATCTTGTATTATTCCTCGTGGCAAGCCTTTCAATTTCCCAGAAGTGGCCGAATATGCCTGTAACGACATCAATAGTTCCAATGAGTAAAAAAATGCATCCAACTTACAGAACCGTATTAGTGCAAAGATTGTAAAACAGCTACATTAATCACAAATTTTCTGTAACGCATCAAATATGAAAATGGAAGAATCAGAAACCTACTAAGGCATGTAAACTGCCATGAGATTTTTTACCTCTGCTTTTCCCCATAAACTCCATTTCTTGTCAATCTGATAGTAGCGGGTGATGAACAAAGAAGGAAAATAAATTAAATTAGCCTAGTCGGCACAAGAATATAACAAGTCGTATAATGGTGCATTATAATAAGAAAGACAATGAGTTTAGAAGTTTCATGGTTATAGGACTCATATAGAGTAATGCTAATATATTCTTAATAAGATTCTAAACTAAGTATCAATTTGAAATACATATATAATCATCCTACAAATCTCGTACCTCTTCTTGATGATACTGATACTTTGTAGTTCTATATACAATGAACAACATTACTGTACACACAACTGCCATAAAAGGCAATTGTTTCATCCTGAAACTTGATTTACCCTGCTGAAAATAGTGAAGTCGCATACGAATATTCAGAATAAAGAAAGCTAACTATAAACGAATTCACCTAAAAAAACACCAAGACTGGAAGAAAAAAAGGACAGACCCCATCAGACAAGCCACTCTTTTTTCTCATCAGCCATCTCAATGATTTCATTGACGTCATTCAATCTTTTATTCAATGTTCATCAAAAACTGCAACACAAAACATATTGGTAAACAAAATGACCATACCCTCAAAAACATACCATAGTACTGAAAAGAAAAGGTTTGTCCTTTATCTAAATTAATGAACACTAACTAAGCTAAGGTACAAAACATGACATTCTTACATACAAATTCACATTCTAAGCTAAACCAAACCTTCATAGCCTTACTATATAAAACTTTTTAGGAAAGACTAGGGTGATATTCATATACATGCAATGTGACAAGTGACAGAAACATGAATTTCACGCCCTAGATTACTGAATCAACACATAAAATACAATAAACCAATAAATAACCAACAGACAAGCAAAACAAAACCAAATTCAAATTGCTTAAAACATAAGCACCTAGGAACACGGAAACAGAACTTCAAACATTGGATTTTCCACTAAACAACAGGAATCACGTGAATATTTCAAAAAAAAAAGCGCACACACAAACGTTTTCTCAAAGCTATTCAAAACACTAAACTGCACCTGAAACTGAAATCAAAAACTCTTTCCTATATGTTTTTTAAACCAGAAAAATAAAATTTAAAAAAAAAAAAGAAGAATAGAAAAAACTTCTATAGATAATAAAAGAGGAAAAAAACAATAACACTTCACTGACCGTTTCAATCAGATCTAAAACCCTTTCGTGACGCTCTTTCCTAACATTCAAAGAAGAGTAAAGTTTCATTTTCACACCAAAAACACAACTTCAAAAAAAATTCTAAAAATAACAAAATCACTTACACCTATTCATTCACCTAAAAGTCCTTCTATAAACTATTCAATTTCACTCTAACTAACAACAAATTCTAAGATTTTCCACCATTATTTTCATACCCTGGATCTTCCCTTGTTTTATCGGACCCAAAAAAGTGAAAAAGACAAAGACAATGAAAAGCAATGACCAAGTAGTTGAATAGACTAAGAAACTTAAAGGGTACCCTTAAAAAATAAAAAAGCATTAAACTTTGAAAAAATCAAAATCAAAATCAAATGAAAATAGTAGTAGCTGAAACGGTGAAACCCATATGAAGAAAAATATGATAAAAAAACAAAAAAGCTGAGAGGATCTTAATCTCAACGATTGACACGAATCAAAAACAACAAGAAGAGCAATAAAGAGTTAAACAACACAATTTTCAACATAGAAAAAAAGTGTATTAAAAAACAAAAAGTAGTGAAAAGAATAACATGAACCTGAAAGCTTGAATTGAATGCTGCATGCGTGTCAAAGTTTGTGTTGTGTTGATGAAGATGAAGATTAAGAAGGAAGAGTTTGATGATGACAAGTGCAGTGTTTTGTTTCCACTCGTGTCAATATCGAAAACAAAAGTGTTTGTCTTTGTGATGATGATGTGTGATGTGTTTATTCGATTGAACTTGTTGTTGTAGTTGTTGAATCTTGGTTGTTTTAATTAAAGAAGATTGGAAAATTGTTAGAAATAGAAATAGAATCCATAGATATGCTTCTTCTTCCTAGAGAATTTTCGCCGAGAATCTCGTAGTATTACTGTTTGTTTTTTTTTTTGAAGGATTTTTTTTTCTTTTTCCTTCTATCCTAGTCCTAGTAAAATTAGGAACATGTTTTGTTTTTTATCACATCGTTTATTTGTACCCTCTTGTCGTTTTTGACATCATACGTCAAGGAAATTCTAGGAATAGTAAGTATTTTTTTTTTTTTTAGGAATAGTAGTAAGTATTTAATTACAATAAAAATTGTCATAACTTTTATTTTTCTAGTCTCTTTTGTTGATTATTTGTGATTAGTGTCATCGTAAGCTTAACTCAGTTGATAGAAATAATTCATAACATATATTAAATCTAGTGTTCAATCTACGACCACCAAAAAATATTATTTGTGATTAGTTTGATTTAATGCTCTGTTATGAACATGAGAGTAGTGTTTATCATTTTATGCTAGTTTAAGCTTTTTAGGTTTTTTGTCGCACGGGTGAACGTAAAATCAATTCACTTCAACTCCTCAAACTCAATCCGCATAAGCTTATCCTCAAACACTACTCTCAAACAGACATAAAATAATGGACCCAAGTGAATGTTAGATATGGTTTTATGCTAGGTTGAGTTTGAATATGGACCCTTCAATCTTAAACAGACGTCTATCCAAACTTGGCTGCAGGGAAATGCTTACCGCAACAAATATGATCAATAGATGATATGCTAAACTCGAGTTTAAAATGTTTTCGATTGATATAAAATGAGTGAATTTTTAATTTGGTCTTAATAAAAACTAGGTATCCAACCCGTGCGTTGCACGGGTTTGATTATAATGTTTATTTTTTAAAGTTATTGAAAATAATAAATTTGGTGGATCTTTATTGAATTTTTTAATTAAAAATAAAACAGTTGTTAAAATATTTTTAAACTTATTATTCCTTCGTCCAGTGAATATAGAGTATAGAGTAGATAAAAATTACTTTTGACATAAACAGTGTGTCATTCACCTCTATTAGAAATCAATAGAAATTAATAAAAATTTATTTTAATATATTTTCTTGGTTTAGTTTATATCTCCTAATTTTGTTTACTTTATTTTAATACATTTGTGGATTTTATAAAGAAAAAAAATTATGAATTATAATTAGATATTATCAAATTTATATTCTAACTTGAGTCAATGAAATTTATATTCTAACTTCAGGTGTCTCCGTAGGTCGGGTAGGACCTTGCAGAGGCCTTTCTTGGAGAGAAATTATTTGTATTGTTTCCCCTCTGGGTGTGCCCCCAGGAGAAGGTGAAGATGCCATGTCATCCCGTTGAGGGATGCGAATCTTACTTCGTATCTGGGAGTTAGCACCGTTGGCAACCATGGTAATTTTTCGGAAAGCTTTGATTTTTAGGAGTATAAAAACGGGGAGAGGTTATATTTCCCACAGACAGCGCCACTGATTGTACCTGATCAGAAGGTGACTGCCAGTGCTTTGAATGGGGTGGTTTGAATGGTGGTAGAATGCGTCAGAATGGCTTCTTGGAGCGGATGGGAGGTGTGTACCTGCAGGCACTCTGACGCTCAAGTCAGTAGAGATCAAAGAGTGAGGGTTTAGAGGAAGAGTTAGATTCTATCTTGGGGACTGCTACAAGTCCCCTGTTTATAAAGGTGGAGGGATGCAGAGCCGTTGTAATGGCACACCTTGCTCCAGCGGTTACGAAATCGTGGGAAGTGTAACCGCGCAGAGAGTTTATGGCGGAAACGTGCAGAGACGTTATGGTTCGTTTGAACCGGTCTCGCTTGCTCCGTGCATCCCCCTTGTGAGAAAAGGGTGTGTCGCAAGTAATGTTGTCAAACGTAGTGTTTGGGCTTTGGATTGTATTGGGCCTAAGTAAATGGACCAAAGGTCCTTTTGGCCGGTCCAGAACAATAATAATGTAATAAAAATGAATGCATTGGAGTATATGATTCATAAGTGTGTTTGTTTCAAGTTTACAAAATTTATTCCAAGGTATTTAGGAAAAATATGTTTGGTTAACTTTATAATATTCCTTGGAACCATAAAAATAGGGATTATAATAGGTAACTATATAAGAATTTATTCCCATCTCCATGGGAACTTTATTCTCACCCTTTTCCTTGGGAAAATTTTTCTATTCCCAGGAACATTTTATACCCGGGAATAAAATTTAATAAACTTGTAACAAACATAGACATATGTATTTCTATCATTTTATTCCCAGAAATCAACAAATATAACTTGAAACAAACACACATAGGATCGTGCCTGACACATGTCTGACAAGTGTCTAAAAAAACAAAATTATTTTCTTTGCATTGACATAGCAATGCAAAGTTTTATTGACAAGAATGTGTGAAGCTTTATTAGATATGCCACATCATCACAATTCTAGCTCATAGATAACACAAGTTTCCTTTACAAAAATATATAGATATATATAATGTCTGGTTTTCATTTCTCATGAAGGAAAGGATTGTTTTTTGACTATGTCATTACGTAACGATTAATTGACTGCTTAAACCACCTTCAATGCATTGCTATCAACTTTCGAAAAAATGAAATGCATTGCTATTAACGTGTAACAATAGTTAAGAATAGTCTTTAATTTTTCATAGCATTGGAAGAGGTGGTTGAGTTGACATACACACGCAAGAACATTTTTCAGAATAAAAATGTGTTCTTATCATTGAAGTGAAAAAAATCATTGTTTTTAAATGTTAAATTTCGTGTGGAATTTGTGGAACCACAAAATTCAACTTAGATACATGAATTTGGTTCTGAAGAGTTAATTAAGAGCATGTGTGCTGGAGATGCTCTTATCTTATGTGTCTTACCAAGTGTTACATGATCTTACGTGACACCCATAGACTTGTGATGTTGTTTTAACATTTAATTACTTGAAAAAAAATTCTTCACCCCTAAAAGGCTAAAATGAGTTTTGGTTATCTTCCCTAAGCTAAATATTTGGACCAAAGATAATGATTACAGAATTTAAAGATATGGGAACCAAAAATCAAAATTTACCTTCCCTCAAAAAAAATTATCAAAATTTACCTATCTTAGAAGGACAAAAAAATAATTTTACATTTTTTATGGATAAAACTAAGGAAAAATTTACAAGGAATTTTTTTTTTTAAAGACAAAAATTTACAAGGACTAAACCAGAAGTTGTTCATTTTACATGGATTTTTTACGGAGAAAAATATATATATTTAATCCTATAAAAAATGGTGTTAAAGGTATGATACCAAATTTATATGCTTATCGATTTGTGCAGTTGGTAACATGAGTCTTTTTTTTTTCCTTAAAATTTACGTTATAACAATAACAGTGTAATATTGAGATAGTTGTTGATAACATAACACGAGTCTTTTTCAGGAAAAAATAAAATTGGTGTCACCTGTTTAGATGCAGCCAAACCCTGTGTGTAGAAAATTTAGTGTCAAATTTTAGATTTTTTGAAAGAAAATAATGTGGATATAGTTCAGCTTAACTTAGACCTTTGATTTCAATAGTACTTAATGTATATCCACCACAACTTCAACTATGAGATTAATCTTCGATTTACAACTTAGTCATGCTTAAAGCTCCTTGATTTTACAAGGAACAAACTTTGGATGGTACACTTAATTTAATCATTACAAAATAAACTAAATATAACATAAGTAGAATATCAAAATTATTTACTGTATTTTTCATTTTCTTTTTGAGTAGAAATTAAAATTAAGCTTGTACCAAAAAAAAATAAAAATATTAAGGATGTCACCATAAAAATAGAAATAGTTAATTTTCGTTAAAAAAACTGAATTAAGAAGAAAAATAGTTAAATGGTCATTTTTTTGTCAAGTAGTCTAATAAGTGAGGTGTGTAGAGTTTAAATCCCGACTCTTACATATATTATACAATATTACCAATTGAATCAAGGTCACCGGGACAAACAGTCAATTATTTTATAAAAATAGTATTAAACATATTAAGTTATTGATTTGATGTGTATTAAAAACAGTATGTATGCATTTAGTTGTGTTTTGTTCTTTTTAGTTTGCCTTGAGATTTAACCTCGTGTGTTTGTTGACATGTTTGAGAATGATTCGTTTAATCAGTATTGTATTTTGCCTTGTTAAGAAAAGGGTATTGTATGTTGAGCAAGGGGTTTACGATGGTTCTTGCTAAATTCAGCATCCTTCCAGCCTCATAAAAGATTTATCAATATATAGTTGGATTGGTTGTCTTTGAGGTTGATAGGAGTGAACCGCTACAAATAATTTATGTAGATAAATAAGATATGGTTTGAAAGTATATGTTTACAAGTGGATGACAATATTCGTTCAACATGTCTATTTTGTAAAAATGAATTAAAATCGATATAAAAACCATTTAAAAATTTGAATTGCACATGACACAATCCTCACAAAATTGATTTGTAAAGTATAATAGTTTCAGTCTATTCTATGTGATACTTTTTTTTTCTTCTTCTAGCACACCATTTTTCGTTTTATTTGAATGTAATATAAAATGTAGTAACTTTATGACGATAACAGTTTGTGTGAATGTAACTTTATTATTCGTTAGGACACTTTTTAAGATTTTATAGCCCAAAAAAGGATACTCGTTAAAAAAATCATAGTTTTAGAATTAGAATACGTGATAGTGAGTATGTACAAATGGTATGCACGACTAAACCAAACCACGTGAAATTGACGCTTACTTGTTTGTTTTAGACAAAAAGTAAAGCAAATCCAAATAAATGAATGTAAAATGGAGTAGATCTAAGGGTAACGTGTGGTTGTTACATTGGTTTTACTTGATAAAAAATAGATTTGTTTAAGTTATAGTGTTAAGAATGAATGATATGTCTTTTCTAGTTTAATCAATATCTTAAGTTTCAATTTGATTAGTCTATATATAATTGTGCACGGAGAATATATAATTAACACTAAAACAAAGTGTTACCGATTTGCTTTAGTGCTATGTTTATGTTAATCTGGACAGCCTTCTAATAATGCAATATGTACACTTCTGTAGTAATGGGCAATAGTTCTTGACATTTATATATACTCTGCTATGGCAAAACCTAGTGATTGACATTTATTAAGTCCACCAACGGTTGTTGTTCATTTGCAATTTAATCTCTATTTTAATTCTAAAATAAATGTGCACATTCAACTGTTTTTAATTTTGTTAGGAGAATACGTAAGAAATAAAATGATATCATATTGATTAAATTAATTTGGCCACTAAATGTGATTCTGTTGAAATTGGAAATGGATTGTGGTAGGGAACCAACCTCACCTAACACACCCTAAGCTCTTCCAAGTTCCACCTCCCATATCTATTTTTGGGAGTTGGTAGGTTACCTATCTTCTCTCTCAATTTTTCTTTTTGACGAATTGTCTCCCAATCATCAAATAAATATTTTACACGAGTAACTTCCATTTTTATGTTACCTAAAACAAAATTAATATTTACGTATATTTTAGAATAAACTTGAGTGCAAAATAATATAAATATAGATAGATAGTTCTAACAAATTTAAAATATATTAATATGTCAAGTATATTAAATTGAACAATCAAAGTTGTGTTTTTTTAGGGGACTTAGAGTTAGGATAATGTTAGTTATCGCAAATTGACACATCACAATTACGACTATTTCACTAGCGTTCAACTTTAAGATAGAAGGTTGAATGCTTAAAAAAATTCACCCACAACTTGCTGCGATTTTTGAAAGAAAAAAAAAAGATATTCAATTGGTTAACAAGGGATTCACAAGGTTTTCATGATAGAATACGTCGCTTATGTTGTGTTCCTCTTAAAATAAGAATTAAAACAAAACTATTAAAACACAAAACAAAAACATGAGAATGATACAAAAACCAAACCCTAGCCGCTTTCCACTACTAACAACCACCTTTCTTCTTTCTCCTTTAACATCCAAAGCTATCAATCATCATGTAGCCGTCATGTGAGTGGTGCGGTCGCTTCACCGTTGCACCACTTCAACACTTCGTAGGTGAGGAAAGAGTCGATTCGGTGTGCTTGTTGTCGCTGGTCGATTTGGGTTCTTTCATAGTCATAGGTGCTGCACCTCATGACTCGTTTCAAAACATTGTCTCGTCGTACTTACTTGGTGGTTCGAGGAGATGGTGGAAAATCCGGTGTTGCTAGATCTGCAACATCTGGGTTGGTTTGGTTGTTGTTTAAAGCCGTGTTATCTTCCTTGGAGGTGGCGGTAGCGGCGGTTCCATGTTTCAATTGCAAGATGGTTGCAGTTCATTTTTGGCTTTGCTTTCCTGATTTCATTACAGTTTTGTTAAGATCTGCAGGGTTTCAAAGTTTCGGGATTGCGTCAGTCGTGCAAGGGAAGTTGGGTCTGTGGTTTTGTATCCCAGTCATCCTTCTATTTGACATAGGACGGTGTGGGCTCGAAAGATTCGTTAATGCTTCCTGCCGTGCAGGGAGTTGATGGATCTTGAATTGTTTCTGTGTTGACAGACGATTCATACGCCAGTTTAATAATATTTGTCATTCACTTCGTTTGATTTGGACTGTGAGGCTCAAAAGGGTCGTTTAGCTTGATGCCATTGTTGCAGAAAGTTGATGGTACATGAGCCGCCTATGTGTTGACAGAGGGTTCAATCACCGCATCAAAGACCTTTAGTTAGTTTTAGGATTAATTAGAGGTTGATACACCTGTATGTTGTTTTTAATTTTTGTATCATCCGTTTGGGGTCGACTTACGCACTTGTGTGGTTTTACTGGGTTAGGTCTATGTCCCACTAGTTTTTTCTTGTAATTTTTTCCCTTTTTTTAATAATATATATGAGCACTAGACACATGTTTAGAGTATAGTTGAGAAATCACATATTCTCTTTCTTGATGTCTTATGCTCTGGCCTTATAAAAAAGAACATGAGAATGATTGTGCATATTTTTAATAAATAAATTACTTTTAAAAAAAAATATTATGACATGTAGATTAAATTGACTGCAGACTCTTACGCATATGAAAATAATGGACAAAATTGGATTTGGATTCAATTGTCAATTGTTCCTAAACCCTAAAGTTACCTCCTTTGATTTCCCAAGTTTTCTTCTCTTGAAGTTATCTCCCCCCCCCCCCCCCCCCATCAAAAATGAGTTGAAACACTTAAATAGTACACAGTGACAGACAAAATTGCGCCATGCCTATGAAAAATCATGCCACGGTTGAAGCGTACGACCCAAGGTACGACAACCTTATCTAGCAATCGCGTCACGCCTGTACAAATCGTGTCACGCCACTCATAATCGTGTCACGATTATGAGTTTTCTCAGAATCTCAAATTGAAGGCATAAACAAAATTCTCCACCTTGACTTCAAATTGATGATGATGCCACTTTAACCATCAACGACCAATCCCCATTTTCTCTTTCTTGCATCCAACTACCCCAAGTAGCTCCACAAGTCTACACCAAACCCTCTTCAACCACGGAACGTCTCCCGCTTCCTTAAAGATCACATGCTCACAACTAGAGCATAAACACACAAGGCCTCCATAGTCGTACCATTCTTGGTGTCACCAACTCCACCTCAAGTTGAGTTTTCTCTACCTCAACTTTCAAATGCGTACACACACTATGCTTCCACCTTGCAACTCCACCTCAAAGGTTGATCACGAGTATTCTTCACACCGCCTCTCCAGGCTAACCTTGAGTATTCTTCTCACCGCCTCTCCAGGCTGATGTTGAGTGTTTAACGTCTCTCCAGAAGAAAACCGCTCTACAAGGCATTAATACCAAGGTGAGAGACCTCATCTTCCTCATCCTCCCAATAACTCACAACTAAAGCACCCGCATCCTCATACTCCTCGGACACAACTTGCGCGGAGTTCTCGTTGTCCTCCGGACAATCCCTCTTGAAGTGACCAAACTTGTGACACTTAAAGCACTTATACTTTTCCTTGTTACCGCTCTTTGAGCTTCCTCGGTTACTTCTACCTCCACCATTTCCTCTTGAAACACTAAGGCCTTCACTGTTTTCATCCGCTCTCAAGTCCTTGGACTTGGTCAACTCCTTGGTTCTTAAAGCCGCTTGAACTTCTTCCAAGGTGACAATGCCTTCTTTGCCATAGAGCATGGTATCCTTGAAGGATTCAAATGATCTCGGAGCACACAACAAGAGTATTGATTTGTCTTCGTCCTCAAGTTTCACCTCAATGTTCTCCAAATCATCAAGGATTTTGTTGAACTCCGTCAATTGCTCTGTCACGGTCTTTGACTCCACCGTCTTGAATGAGTAGAGTTGTTGCTTAAGGAATTGCCTATGAGCCAAATACTTGGTCATATACAACGACTCCAACTTTGACCACATCGACGCCGCGATAGGTTCCTTCGCGACATCCCTCAAAACTTTGTCACCAAGGCACAAGACAATGGCACTCCTAGCCTTGTCCACCATCTCGGTCTTCTTCGCTTGTGACATGGTGACCGGTAACACACATTCACCCTTCAAAGCTTTCTCACACTTTTGTTGTATCAACACCGCTTGCATCTTCACCTTCCATAACCCAAAAGCGTTACTTCCGGTGAACTTCTAAATATCCCACTTTGAACTCATGGTACTCACTAAACCAAATCACTCCTATGCCCCCACGGTAGGCGCCAATTGTTGTGAATTCGGACTCAAATCTCACACCAATACAAATGATGATGTGTGGAGCAAAGGAAAGTAGTAACCAATGTCAAAGTAAACACAAGCAATAACAACAATAGCAGCACCTAGATCTAATCTATGAATCAACGTGAAAAGCACAAAACCACAAACAAAAGATAAAGGGAGAAGAGAAACAAAACACACTAAGAAATGTTCACCCAGTTCGGTCCAACTAAACCTACTCTGGGGGAGACATTGATCTCTCCAATCCACTATCAATGAGTTCTTACAAAGAGATACAAATGGGTTACAAGAAGTTAGCTTCAACAAGCTCACAAAGAACAACCCTAACTTCTACCCATTTTCTCAATCTAACCAATGAACAAGACACTCAATGATTTTCACTTACCCAAGGTGTTTACAATGTTTCCCAACCCAAGAGAACTCTAATCAAAGTCCCTAAACCCTAAAGTTACCTCCTTTGATTTCCCAAGTTTTCTTCTCTTGAAGTTCTCTCTCCTCCCTTTGAAAATGAGCTGAAACATTTAAATAGTACATAGTGACAGACAAAATTGCGTTGTGCCTATGAAAAATCGCGCCATGGTTGAAGCGTACGACCCAAGGTACGACAACCTTATCCAGCAATCGCGTCACGCCTGTACAAATCGTGCCACGATTTTGCCTTCAGCATGAACCATACGTTCTGCCAACAAAATCGTGTCACGCCACTCATAATGGTGTCACGATTATGAGTTTTCTCAGAATCTCAAATTAGGACTTGATGAATTCTGAAGAATCTTGGGTTATTCTATAAAAGATAGAGTATTGAGAAACTGTAAGCCTATTAATCATCATATGTTTTCCTCTATACGGAGCGGAATAAAACCTGAATATGCAACATTATTGGAATACACTATCTGGTTTCTTGGAAATGTGGACAACATAAATTTCTGGCAAGATGCTTGATGTGGACATTCTTTAACCAACACTCTTTAAATCCCACAACATATGCACACTTATCTTACTCATAAAGTTTATGATTTCATTGTTGGGATTCAGTGGAGAATTCTAGAAGGTTTGTCTCAGATTTTTCCGAACTTGAGAAATTAGCAAGTTATCATTCCAGTTGAAGGGGGTCAAGACAAACTCATCTGGATTGGAAGCATGTTGCAGACGGTAATTTAGCTCTAAAAAATCCTATAATTTCTGATCTCAACATTATAATTCTTTGTCTTCGACGAAGGGCATTTGGAGCCTTGATATTCCCCCATCAAAATCATTTCTCGTTTGGAGGTTGATGCACAACAAGATGCATACTGATGAGAAACTTATGGTCTATAATCTATGTAATTGTCCCTCTGAGACATCTTTTCACATATTTTTCACTTGTTCATTTGCTTTCAATTTGTGGTCATGGTTAGCAACAATTCTCAATATTAACATTCAATTCACCACTATGGAAGACATCTGGAACTTATGCCATTGATCTTGGAACCCTCGGTGTCAACTTATCATTATAGCTGCTTTGATTAATCTTTTCAATGTTATCTTGTATGCCAGGAATCAAGCTAGATTTAATGATAAAATCATCCCTTGGAAATCTGCAGTTTCCATGTTGATTGCTAATGTTTCACTTTGTGGAAACAAAACCTCTAAAACTACAAATACTTCTATGCCTGACTTTTCAATCATCAAAGCTTTTACGGTTAATATTCATTCCTCCAAAGCTCCACCTATCAAGGAGGTTCTTTGGCATCCTCCCATTTTCATAGATAATAATGCTCATTTCTTAGCCTATTTTGCCCATAAACTTGAAAATGAAACTGCTTTTATAGCATAACTTGCAGCTGTCATGAAAGCCGTATAAATTGTTGTTGAGCAAGGTTGGAGGAACCTTTGGATAGAATCTGATTCTCAGTTAGTGGTGCTTGCATTAAAGAAGAAATCTTTGGTGCCTTGGAAAACAAGCAACCACTAGAAAAATGTTTGGATCTTTGTAAGAATATGAATGTTTTTATTTCTCATGTTTACAGGGAAGACAATAGTTGTGCAAATGCTTTGGCTATTCTAGCTCTAACTATAGATAATTATACTTTTTGGAACACTGTGCCAGTTCCAGTTCAAATCAGTGAATATACTTTGGTAGGAAGTAGGAACAAACTTGATATGCCAAGATATAGATTTTCCATCTTTTGAGAGGGTTTTGTTTTGATGCCTTTCTCCTTGTATATCTTTCCTTTTAATATATTTTTGTGAGGCAATTCTCCAATTGCCCACTTTTGATTTAAAAAATAAATTTTAATTTAACATGGACTAAAACTAAATGCTGAAATTTTTTATAAAGATCAAAACATATCAATTTTTTTATGAACACTAAAATTAAAATTGACTATATTTATAAAGAACAAAACCTATTTAACCTTTTTATCTATACTGAATCGACTTTTGATCACGTGTAATCACACATATGTGATTTAATTTCAAACAACACTCTAGCCACTAAGCTACCTGACCAATTTTTTTTTCTTTCTTTCAAACAACACATGCATCGTGTGATAAAGTTTAATTATGATGATTTCACATGCTCGCAAACAAAAAATGGAGTGGCAAAAAGTAGTCTATCAATCAAAGAAACTAAATGACGAAAATATTTTAAAGCATATTATTTAAAACAATGAACAAATATATTTCTCGTGTTTTTTTAAGAGTTAAATATGGTATTAGTCCTATAAAATGTGTGGAATCTGATAGTGAGGTGATAGTGAAGGATCATAGTGCGATGTGCTCAACCAGCTGGAGATTGTGAGGTGATTTGAGCCGACCTGTGAGGCGATTTTCTTGTGATCTACGGCTATAAAATGCACTTTTAATCCATTTGTTGAGGGAATCTCATGAAACCAAAGAAGAAAACTTTCATGGAACTTATATGCTAAGAGTTGAGGGTCTTTGGGTGAGACTCTTAGGTTGAGAAACAATGGTAAACTTTAGCTGGGTAAATATTATTAAGTCTCTAGACCAAGGAAAAAGATAGAAAAATAGGTAAAAATTAGGTTGTTCTAGAGAACTCATTGAAACTAATTAGTCGTGACCACTTTTGTATATATTTGTGAGAAATTCATTGATAGTAAAGTGAAGATTTCATTCCCCTCCGAGTAGATCATTGTTTGGTCAAACTGGCTGAACAAATCTTGGGGTGTTTATTTTCTCTACTCTCTTTATCTTTTTTTGTTTTTGTTTTGCTTTACACTTGGTTGTTGTAGCTTGAAGCTACTTTGATTTTGGTTGCTACTTTCTTTTGCTCCACACATCTAAATTTATTTGTGTGAAGTTTTGAATTCAGAATTCACAACAAACAACTGAAGCCTGCCCGTGGGACAAACGGGTAAATTGGTCTATTTCAACGGTAGTACTATTATTGTATTACATTGCCTTGATTTTATTAAAATAAATTATAAATTATTTCTTGGTAAAAGAACACAAATCCTGAGAAAAATTGTATTTACCTTCAACATTTTGTAGTCTATGAAAACTTTATCAACGAATCTATTTTGGTTTACAAAAAACAATAGTTTCCACTCTTTTATATGCTATGATTTTCATATAGAACAACCGTTCGATTAATCATATATACACATAAAATTCATACATTTTTTATTTCATTGTTTTAGGTTCATTAGTAACATTTGAGTAAAAAAAAAAAGTTTATTAGTAACACTTTCCACCAAACATACGCAAACATAAAATTTTGATAAAAAAAAAAATGAAATTACTAAGCTCATCAATCACTTCCCATCTCACTTTTGCTTCAAAAGTATAAGACTAAATTAGTTGATAGGAAGTCATAACCATTGCTAAAAAAAAACTTGCCTACAATTTACATCAAAGTGTAATCCCTTTGATGCTAGCAAAAACAAAACATGTGACCACTTTGCAAAAAAAAAAAAAATCTTGATAATAAACTTATCCATATTGGTTAACTATAACTTTTCAGAACTATTTCTCATATATTTTGCAGTTAGTTTCCCTCCTGCATCTAACTCAAGTTCATTTTGTTGGTTGCATGAACCTTCCTCCTTCAATAAACTAAACCAAAAAACACCTAATCAAAACGGGGAAAATCTTTGTACAAAAAAAAACATACCTATTGGTTAAACCTAAAATCACCACTACTTTGTTCCAACTCTTTTCCTTCCTTTCACTGGTGTTGCAGTCTTTTGACTTGAAGTCACAGGTTCAGCTTTTTTCTGTCTACCAAAAGCTTTCTTCATGACATTTAAGGATTCCACAGAAGGTGAAGAATCGGCTTTAATGGGCTTCTTAGCTCCTTGTGAAGATGCAGAGTTGTCGCCACCAACAGCCTTTGCAATGATTTTTCTGTTGCCTGGTCTTACACTTCTTGGTTTCACATGAAGATTATGATGAACTGGTAATTTCGTAGACTCGCTAGGCTCAGTGACTTTGTTGCTGCTATTAGTACTACCCTTGAAACTCTCCCTCATTTTTTTAGCAACTATGCCTCTTAGAAGGAGAGCAGTTTTATATTCGCGAGTGATCTTCGAGTAGAAGACTAAGGCATTGTTGGTGAGTAGCAGCAAGTCTCGGTATAGTTCTCTGGTTGATTCAATTGTTCGGCTGCTAATTCTCAACCTTATAGTGTCGAAGTCCATGTGCTGCTGGATCATTTTCTTGTACTTTCCTCTTTTCTGTTGTCAAATAGGAATGCACTAGTTATTCTATGAATGAATAGTGCCTTGTATTCATAATCTTCATTGCTGAACAGTTTCAAAATTAATAAAATGCAAAGATGCAAATTCAACATTGGCAACTTAATGGTGTGCTTGGTAAATGGACTAATGGTAGGACAGATGAAAATTGATTTAAAGAAGAAAAAAAACAAAAGAGATCAGTTTTTATGAAGTAATGATAAGTTCCTATTTTCGCTTGTAAGTTCTTCGAGAAAGAAGTTCAAGAGTAAGGTCGGTGAAATTTATATACATTCTTCCTCACAGCCTATATAGTATTTAACAAAACTAAATAATGAAATGGAGAATTCTCATAACTATTATTGATAATACATCTTCTAGTCCTTTAGCTTGTTAAGTTGTTTAACTGTACCTGGTTAGCTCTTTAAGGTTTTTTTGTCCCACAACTCTTTTAAGATGTATTATGTGTGCATGTTACCATTTTTCACACATATTTCATTACAAAAATACATAGGTGTCTGTTATGTTACAAACATGGCATGAACAAAGTTAGCCACTTATCATATGTGCACGCCTTTTCCATCTTCTATGGGTACCTCTAGCCCATTTTAGAAGTAGGTTAAACGGTTTGGTGCAAATATTATGCGAAAGAGAAGAGGCATTGATTGTGTAGCCCTAGAGGTATTCACCTCCCAATGTACAAATTCTCAGAGGGCAATATTTGTTCAAGTCATATAGCCTAATTCTAAAATGGGTAAAAGTTACACCTAGGAGATGAGAAAGGGCTACACGTAGAATAAACTCTGTTCATGACACATTAACATAACAAACACATGTATTTTTTGTAACGGAATGTTTGAAAAGGGTAACGGTGCACACGTAATGGAACTTAAAAAGGACCTATGTGGAAAAAAAAACTTAAAAGTACTTGTTCTAAATATTAATATGTAGTTAAAGCATAAAATATTTTCTTTGAAGACTAGTCTTAAACATTGAATCTCACCTATGTTTTACTCATGGTAAGATCAAAATTATTTGATAGGACTTGAGGTGGTCAAATATAGTATGCTAATCACTTCATTTTCATTTTATTATGTGAATACTCAATTATGTTGATTCATATTTTATCATCCGCCTACCCCTCTTTTAAGGACCCTCGTATTTTGACCATAACAAGCACACCTTAGAGAACATCAAACAACTATTTCTAACAAAGTAACCATCATAGGTAAAAATCAAAATCTTTTTTCATCTAAGAAACTAACTACAAATGAACAAGATGAGACTCTAATTACACATACCTGACCATCAAGTCTTCGACGGAAGGCAGATGCACCTTCAGTTTCAAACATAGAATCTAAAATCTTAATCATATCTTCTGCGCTATGCTTTTTCGGGTTCTTACTTTTTTTATTGTCTACATCAGCAGATGATTTGGCAACTTCACCACAATTACTAGTAGAACTTTCTTTACACCGGAACACAACATCAGCTGCATCTAATAAGTCACTTTCTTCTATACTTGCCACTTCCATAATATTGCTTCCACAATCCTTCCTTTTTCTCTTCCCTCTCCGTTTTTTACGACATCCTATTTGTATTTCATATAAAGTAAGTTCCAAATTATCTCCATTCAAAACTTTAGCGTGCTCAGTAGGTTGTGAAACTTCTGGCTTAGTTTCATTATCATCGGAAGATGCAGCTGGAACCTGGGATTCAGGAGACCAGTTTGTCCTTGTTTCATGTGTGAAACTCCCGACAGATAATCCTTCCTTTGATGTCTCTTTAGCGGAAGATTCAACTCTCACCAATTTCTGGGATGGTAAATGTGATACTGGACTTTCTAAGCCATTTTGACAATCATCTTTTTTCTCATTCTTCTCATCCTTGAGGACTTCAAGCTTTGATCGCGAAACTTTATCCTGCTCAGTAGATTGCGAAACTTCAGGCTTAGTCTCGTTATCATCGGCAGACGCAGCTGGAACCTGTGATTCAGGAGACCAATTTGTCCTCGTTTCGTTTGCGAAACTTCCGGAAGATAGGCCATCCTTTGATGTTTCTTTAGTGGAAGTTTTAACTCTCACCAATTTCTGGGATGGTAAATGTGATACTGGACTTTCTAAGCCATTTTCACAATCATCTTTTTTCTCATTCTTCTCGGCCTTGAGGACTTCAAGCTTTGATTGTGAAACATTAGCCTGCTCAGTAGATTGCAAAACTTCAGGCTTAGTCTCATTATCATCGGCAGATGCCGCTGGAACCTGGGATTCAGGAGACCAGTTTGTCCTCGCTCTGTGAGTGAAACTTCCAGCAGATAGGCCATCCTTTGATGTTTCATTAGTGGAAGATTTAACTCTGTCCAATTTCTGGGAAGGTACATGTGATACGGGACTTTCTAAGCCATTTCCACAATCATGTTTTTTCTCTTTCTTCTCAGCCTCGAGGTCTTCAAGCTTTGATTGCGAAACTTTAGCCTGCTCAGTAGGTTGCAAAACTTCAAGCTTAGTCTCGTTATTATCGGCAGATGCGGCTGAAACCTGGGATTCAGGAGACCAGTTTGTCCTCGTTTCGTGAGTGAAACTTCCGGCAGATAGGCCATCATTTGATATTTCCTTGGTGGAAGATTTAACTCTCTCCAATTTCTGCGAAGGTAAATGTGAAGCTGGACTTTCTAAGCCATTTTCACAATCATCTTTATCCTCATTCTTCTCAGCCTCGAGGTCTTCAATCTTTGATTTAAGAGACCTGAAACATACAAGTAATCACACTTTTATATAATTTTGATAAGAATGTGTTGAATTATACGGTTCATCAAATGATAAAATGATATCATGTTTATGTCATTTTCAACTCTTATCCTATCGTGATGAAACGGACCCAAAATGTCCTTACAGCGCACGCTATACACTGTAAAAGGATTTACAAGTGTTAGTTTAGAGTTCACAGTTCTGGTTTTTGGGTTTGGTTTACAATTACCTGTGTTTTAGATCTCTTCAATCTGTTGAATTATAAACTATATCCATGTAGAGATGAGTATTGAATTAAAATTTTAAAAAATTGTTACATAAAAAATATATAAGTGCCAAAATTAATTTATATAAGAGAAAAGGAGACATGCAAGTGTAAACTAGTTTCACATTGACATCCAATGGAAATCAAGTATGAAAAGCGGTTACAAAATAGGCTTATGTGGCGATATGATGAGTTTTCATTGGAAGTCGGTGTAAAACTAACTTACACTGGCACTCTGGCAGTACATCACCGTTAAATTCAAAATATATTAGTTGGCTAATAAAAAAAATAATTGTTTTGACGCGGCTAATAAAATATATTAAAGTGATAAAAGATTACAACATTATAGCAATAGAATATAAAAGATTATCCTAAAATATATTCCTTAATTTTTATCATGTCCACCAATGGAGAACATGCAAGAAAAACAAAACTAGAACAAATGGAGACATGTTGTAGAATTTAATTAAGAATAAGCACGTATGTTTATTGTCAACTCACAAATACTAAGCTTGAAGAGAAAGTTAACCATGAAACTAACCCAATAGAATCTCCAGAGCGCTCAATAGCTTTCTTCAGCTCTTCTACTCTTCTTTTCCTAAGCTCCGCATACAAAAAATCCCTGGCATTGTAATTTTGCCATCATGCAATGAGACATAACATACAACTTCTATGTAATTTTCAAAGGGTATTCCACTAAATATAAAGCTTATATATAAATGTTGAGTAAAATCTCATAGTCTTTGTGAGCATAGCTCAATTGGCAGAGACGTTGCGATATGCATGGGTCAGAGTTCAAATTCCCAAATTATTCACCTCAAAGGGTGGATTTCTAGCCACTAAACTACTTTGATTAGAAAAAAAAAAAAAAAAGCTTATATAAATGTACTAACAAGTAACTAGGAAAAGTTTATAACAAAAATATAAATAAATATACTCACGTGCTCCCAGAATACCGTTGTTGCAAGTCTTCATACTTAGCTTTACAGACCTACAAAAGTAATATCTCTACTTTAATTAACAGACACCAACTAACTTTCCTTCAATTATTTTTGTAGAAAAGTGAGGTTATAATCACACACTTCATATTTGAGTATATAAGTCATATCTTACCCCAAAACTAGGAAACAAAATAAAATGCATCATCAACAAAACATGCTCAATTTCAACAACAAAAACTTAAGTTGTTTTTTGATTTATTCTTTCTACTTTTCTTTTTTAGTTGATATGTTTTTGGGAATGACAAGAAAACACATAAGGTTTAACCATTGACATAAATTTACCTGTTGAATAAAAAAAAAAAATTAATCCTATGCTTACTAGGATTTATCTAAGCCATGTGCCATTTCTGATTGCCAATTTTAAAAAAGAGAGGTTGAGCATTATCATTTATCATTAGAACAAACAAAGCAAAAGGAAGTGTGGCACCTAATTGACCATGTGCAAGTGATCATGTGTTAGACATTGTGACATATTTCAACTAAATTGTCAGCACCTGTGAATAACAATTGCCAGGTGGATGCCAACATTAGTGTATATGACACATGGCGTCCACGGAATCGTCACTCTAAAATCGCTTTTAGTTTAGTCGATAATAATAATAATAATTAAGGATACATGGACATACCTATATAATCAAAAAAGAACAAAAACATATTCATTTAGTATGAATTAGGATAAAAATTTTAACTAGAGAGATAAGACATTGTAATCTTTCAAAAAAAATAAAATTATAAGACATGATTAACTTATCATATCTCAAATACCGGACTGAAACATGATATGAAACAATTTATCTGAATACTTTAATCTTTACTCAACAATGTCCACCGAATTTTACTATTGTCATGGGGTTGCAATATTTGAATTATAACGACTCATTAAACGGTCTAATTAAATTTTTGTTAACTTCCTTCAAAAAAAAAATTTGTTAACGTTTTTTGAATAATACTTAATTCATTTTCATAATCTCTCAAAAAAATAATTCATTTTCATAAATTTTATTAACCTGTAAGTGGACTGATTGGAATAGTTCTAAGCAAAGAAAACGGCATAGTGATTCAAAGAATGACTACTCACGTATGATTATTTTAAAAAAAATAGAAAGTTTTGTAAATTAATAAATTAACGATTATTTTATAAAATAAAGCATTATTTGTTGTTAATTTGAGGTTAACTCAGTTGCTAGAAATATTGCATAAAGTATGCTGAGATTTGAACCCCAGAGAACCACTTATTCACCTTTAAAAGGTGAATTTCTAGCCACTTGACAAAAAAAATATTTGTTGACTTTTATATTTTAAAAAATACCATTTATACGAGAAAATATCATTTCATTGTTTATAAAAAATATACTAAATTTTAACATTATATCGTAAAAAAATCAATAATCACTATTATCAGTAATAATAAATTCAAGAAAATTAGGCTTTACCCTCTTTGATCAGCAAAAAAAAATTAAAAAAAAGATCCTCTAAAAAACAAATTAGACAAATTAAATTTTATTTCGCCAATACTTTTGGTAAGTGAAATTTAATTATTTTAATTTGTGATAGAACATATTTTCTTTTTTCTTTAAAGAAAAAACAAATCATTTAACTATTAATTTAATAAAAACTGAATGCACCGGAACACTCGAATATTGGAGTGTACCGTAGAAATTGTCAAAAAATTAAAGTACGTCTCAGAATTATTTAAAAAAAACCTAAATAATAGTATGAATAGTTTATTTTCTTAACTATCTCATTTTGGTTTTGATCATTTTTTTTTATATTTATATTGAAGGTCATGAGTAACCAAAAAAAAAATTGAAGGTCATGTGGGTTTCCTTTTATACCCCTTTATTACCTTAAAACATGTCTTTGACTTACTTTGTAACGCTTCAATATACAAGAATTGCGCAGAAGCTTCCGGGACTTTGCGGGCAGATTAAAATAAGTAGGATTCAGTTTTTTCTGAGTGAACATATTTAATTCTTCCTCTCAAAAACGTACTATTTAATTCTTATACTCCTTCAAAATAATATTTAATTCGTATACATAGGCACGTGTTAAGATTTGTTTAGGAATGTTCCTTCAAAAAATTTGCTTAGGAATTTTTTTTCTTCAAGAAATTCAACTCCTCTCACTAATAATATATTATATTTTGTTTACATATGAAATAAATTATTTACACTTGAATATAAGGCAAGCGGACAACAAGCAGTGATGGCAAAACAATCCTCTTAAAATCATTAACTATATTTAACTTTTATTTATATATTTTCTAAAGAACTATATTTAACTTTTACTATATATTTTCTAAAGTCTTACATACAATTAGTTGTGATTTGCTGGTTGTAGTTTTTTTTACATTAACTTGGCATTAAACCCTAAAAAGAAAAGTTAAAGTATGAAACAAAATTAATCTTCTCCTTTTTGGGTGTTGTAAATTGTCATATTACCCAAATCAACTACTACCAAAAAAAATCCCTTAAAAAATAAACAAAACTACAAGGAAAAACCGAAAAAACACACGGTGGAAATTTTTGAGTAAACTATTAAATTGATCCATATGTAAACTATTCTCAAATTAGTGTCTGACGATATTAATATTTTAAATTAATCTCTGTCAAAAGTTTTTCAATTAGATTTATCTTGATTTTTATCATAAGACAAGAGACTTAATTGAAATACTTTTGAAAAAACAATGATCACTTGAAAATATTATCAGTCAAGAACTAATTTAAGAATTGTTTACAAAGACATTCATCAATTTGATTAATGGTTTACTCAAATCGGTTAATTAAATAAACCAAATACAAATCATTCTCATCAATCCTTGTAATGATTCATAATCTAAAAAAATCCTTGTTATGATTCTTGTAATTTTTAGATAACTACTACTCCGTCCCACAATATATATTATTCTAGCCAAAACAAATATAGAATAGGTTCCATGCTCTCAAAAGTTTATATTATTCTAGCCAAAACAAATTTAGAATAGGGTTCCATGCTCTCAAGGGTTTGCGTATTTACGCATTTGGCATATTTTTGGTCGTTGGATCAGGCCAAGATGATTCAAATCCAAACTCAATATATTTATTTATTTTACAATTGCATTAATTTTTCGATCTTAATCCGACGATCGTAGATGGATCAAATGTGTGAATGCGGCAAAATCTTGACTAGAATCTTATTTTAACAAAAAAATTCCTATTCAACAATAAAGCATTAATATTTTATTTCTTTATTACACTTTATTATTTAATACCCTCTCTTTTTCCTATTCTTTTATGTTCTCTTTACCATAATATTAATCATTAATAAAAAAATATTTTGTACACTATCTCATAATTTATTTATTTTATACAAAATAACTTTTTTTTGACTAATTTATACAAAATAACTAGTATATTTTTAATTCGTAATTTGTAGGAAATTGATAAAGTATGTATTATTTTAATATTAAATATCACAAAAAACATATTGGGTAATGTATGACGGTATGAAACAAACGTTTTTTTTCTTTTGAAGGATGATGGTATGAAACAAAAGTAGAAAACACATTGGTAATATAACCACTATAAACAAAACAATTAACAATTAACGAATTTTAAAAGAGAAAGCAATCTTTTTAGACCTTTTTAATTATGGGAAAAAACAAAAAGGACAATAAAATAAAATCCAGATTATATTAATTTAATTAATTAATAGTACCTCAGGGGTAAAAGGGATAGGACAATCAATGCGTTGTCGGAGTTCACCGGCGACGACGTTCCAGTCTCGTGTCCCGTAGCGGATAACCGCCCCACCAAGGAGGAGCTCCTCCCATGTCCCCCATCCACCCATCACCGTCCACGTGTACGTCCCTGATTAAATAATAACATGCGCACACGGCACACGTTAGCATACGCCGCCATGTTGTTTGAAATAAAAATATAAAAAATCATAAAATAAATCAACCACCATCTTCTCCGGTCACCGGAAAAGACAGAGAGAAAAATAAGGCTTACCGGTGTCGGAAAACCGGGTTCTCTGACGTGGGTATGTCTATTTTCCGGCGAGAATTTCGGGAATGGTGGTTTTTGTTGGTTTAAGGTGGTTTTAAAGAGGTTGTTTTTTTGCTGTCGAAAAAAATAAGGTTGTTTTTTTTGTTGTCGAAAAAACAAAAACAGAATGTAAAAATTAGTTAAGAGAGTAAGCGTGAGAAGAGGGGGTGAGGGATTCTATTTGTAAGGTTTTGGAGAGCGAGAAAAAACGATAACAACATGAAAATCAAAATCAAAAAGCAAATTGGAAAAAACAATGAATGGGATGATGAACTAATTGACAATTGTATTTTCCAAATTATGGGTTCTTTTTTATTTCTCTCTCTATCTCCTGTTTTTCTCTCACGAGTGGTATATATAAGAATTTTATTTTATGTGAAAGAACGGTTTTGTCCTTCAGCACTTTTGGTAGTATTCTTGAATTAAATAATAATTTGATTTGATTATGATTTTATAGATTTGGGAACCTTTTTGGGAATGGGAAGAGTTATGGACAAAATACTTGAACATACTGTGGTCTCATCATCAGTAGCCTCCAGTAAGCTTTTCTATACTTCCTCCGTCTTAAAATGTAAGCAAAAACAGGTTAATATAAATTGGATGTATTTTGTTTAATATTTGTACTAAATACATTTATTTATGTTGACTCATTTTTGCTTACATTTTAGGACGGATGAAGTATGTTCATTCTCTCATGTTTGGGTTTATTAGCTTAGGATTCTGAAGCTTAGATATTTCAAAATATATGATGGATCGATATCTGATACGTATCATGTATCGATATCTATCAGATATGCTCTGATATATATCGGCAGAGTAGTCAGAGATTAAATTTTATTTATAAAAAAAACAAGTATCTGATATCATCGAGGATATGCGGTGGAAAACCGATACGTGCAGCATACGTGGTGTTTCTATTATTTTTAGGATATACATATTTGACTAAGTAAGGGTGTTCTCTTTTTGTTATATATCATATATGTAATTAACTAATTGTCACTTCCCTTGTTATCAATACTAGCGAAAAGACGAACACTCACGTCATTGTCTTTCCGCTCTCTTTATTGTGCTAACATTTAAAAATTATGAACGGTGTTTTTTTATGAAATTTTGAGTTTGATTAAAACTAAAAATAAAAATGTTTGTTGGTTTCAAATTATAACAAACCAAATTAATCGTGATTATCCATTTTAATGACACTAACAATATAACAACTTTTTTAAAAAAACAATGTGAACGAAAAAAAGTTGTTTAAATGTTGAAAAAGTTGTTTAAATGTATAAGGTATAATTGTGATAATGAAAAGTAAGTATAGACATACACATCTAGTTTGTTACACTTTTTAAAGGAAAAAAAATTGGACATACATATAATCATATTGTGTTTGTTACACTTTTATTTTAATATTTGAATTTACTCTTATCTATTTGTTATATGTGCTACTCCCTCCGTTCCTTTTAAGTGTCTTTTTAGGGTGAAATTTTTGTTCCTATTTAACTGTCTTTTTAGTATTTTAAGGGTACGATTTGTCAATTATACCCTTTGTCAATTACCTATTTTTTTCAGTAAAACTAATTAATGCTATCTATTTGGAAAACTAAAGTATGTTTTTTTTAAACAAAGTTTGTTTCTTGTTATCTTTAAATTTAAACAAAATTGTGTTAGAAACAATGGTTTCAAGAAAAGTTAAAATTCTATAAATAAGATGAGTAGCAACTGTTAAAAATTTCAAGTGTAAAGTAAAAGAACAGATTTGGGAGGAGAAAAATAAAAAACTCCATGAATGTTCAAAAGGAAGAAAAAGTGAAAAACTCGTTGGAATTGCTGATGAAAGGTGATGAGAGAGCAATAGTTGAAGTCTCATTTGACAAGATACAAGAACAAGAACAAGATGGCGATGAAGAAGAAGAAGTTTCATCAATATAATTTTTATATAAGAATTTGTTGGCGAAAAAGATAATAACTGACAATTGTTTGTTACGAGAGAAAGATAACGTATTAAATTTATTAGAAAGATAAAGTGTTTGCACAAAAGTAGGAATTTATTGGTGGATTAAAATGAGGGTATAATAGGAATAAAATGTGCAAAAATATACATCGTTGTTTTAGTGTTAATTTTCTAAAAAGACACTTAAAAAGGAACGGATGGTGTATTTGTTTTGAACGTTGAGGATAATTTTGAAAGAGAAAAAGTCAGCTTAAAAGAGTCAAAACATGTTATTTTCTTTATATATAGTATAAATTATTAATCTTTATAATTGTGTTGTTGTTCACGGTATGTTTTGTCTCTTTTTGTTGTTTTGAGAACGTTGTTATTGTTGATTGTCATGTGAATGCAATTTCATTGATGTGCCTTATTGTTGTTTTATGTCTGTTTGGTATATGTTTTACGCTTTCTTTTTTTTCTTTCCTTTTCAGTTTTAATCCATAGTTTTTTTTTTTGAAGAAAAAAAATGAGTTTGCACGAAATCGAACTTCCATCTTGCATCTAATCGCCTTAAACCATTTAGGCGAACTGTTTAATCCATAGTTTGTATATTGGGTTTTAATATGTAGTTTAAATTTAATTTTTTTATTAAAGTATCTCGGTTGTATTGTATCTTGATTTTCAAAATTTTCCCGTATCAGTATCGTATCCATATCGTATCAAGTATCCGGGCTTCTTAGCTTATATGTTTGGGCTACCATTTGGTTCGGTTTTGAGACTAGAAGTTATATGAACTACAGTATAAAAAATTGGCGTGAATATACAAATAGGTTTAAATAAAAATGGTCATCTAAATCAAATGCAATTTTTGCGATGTATGATTTAAGTTGGTTTGGTTTATGGTGTTCTATTGGGTTGGTTCGGTTTTCAACATCTTTTGATTAGCCCTTTACATATTTTCTATCAATATTTTTTGTTTTTGTTTTTCAAAGCAACTCATGTATATCTTTCATATTTTTCAATTAGTTTTTGAAAACATGTTTAGAATATTATACGAATTTCTCTAACAAATATGTTTATATTTTTTTATATTTTATTTTTTTACATTTGATGGATTAAATATAATTTTTTAGTAGAAAAAACTTAAAAATTCGTATTTTATTCATATTTTGTTAAAAAAATTCTAAGCTTTTGCAAGTGAGATTTTTATAATGTATTAAATATTGTGAAAAAAAATATGACTGCAAAAAATAATTCAAATTTTCTAAGATTGCACATAAGTGGGCTTAAAATAGTGACAACAAATGTTTATAGAAATTATTTAAAGGATTGTTGTTTGAGAAAAAATACCGGACCTAATCAACTAGTTGAATCGAGAACCGAAGAAGTAACTAGTCTGATTGGGCAATTGGATCGGATACGTACTAAAACTTGTGAAAACCGATAAGAACGGGTGAAAACAACTGAACCGCGAGCGTTGATGAACCGGAAGGGTCAAAGCATGGATCAACCTATAAAATATTTATTTTAAAAAATTAAAACAATCACTAGAAGAATCGAATTGGGTAACAATGATTCATAGGTGCACTACCTAACCAATACACCATTAAAAAAACGTTTGGATGATTATTTTTTTTGAGTGACTTTAATGTATTTAAGTGTTAGATGAATAATTAAAATCAATTATTTTGATGGAAAAGAATGATTGGTTACGAAAGATATAGAGACAAAATCAACATACATTGTAAAAGGCTTTTGTAACAAAAGCTCACTACCAAATAAAGTTTAACTTTTTTTTTATTTTTTATTTTACAATTACCACTGCTTATACTTTAGTTCACATTTTAATTATGATTTCTATATAAAAAAAACATATAATTTAATTTATTAATATATTGCCAATTATGTTAGCTGACTATTATTTTTAAGGGTTTAATTGCATGTTTGGTCCCTTATGTTTATTTTAGGTTTTAAGTTGGTCCCTTATGTTTTAAAAGTTTCAAGTTAGTCCCTTATGATTTAAAGGTTTCAAGTTGGTTCGAAACGTTACTCATATTGTTATTTTTAGTATTATTTTTATTTAGACTTCCATTGTTTATTTTTTTTTACTGGTATTTCCATGTTTTATAGAAACATATGTATTGTACCAACAGTGAATTGATCCAAGCGTTAAAGGACTTGATCCCCTTAAGCATATGGTTAAAGGTTCGATTTCTGACTCATGTGTATGGAAAAAATCCAATTGGGAGGGGACAACCCACCTTATGTGCCCCACAGGTTCCCCGATTGAGAATAATCACCACTAAACAACGGTGGAAACTTCGTATCAATGTCATGGCAACCAAAAAAATATATATGTAGAACCTATGAAAATGTATTCATTGGGTATGCTATACATAGAAAATCATATACTACCTCCGTCCCTAATTATAAGACCCTTTTGTGATTTTTCTTTGTCTCTTTTTACAAGACCCCTTTCAAATTTCAATGTACATTAATTATTTCTGTACCACTATATCCCTATTTATGTTGCATATTTTTCCAAAATATATAATAAATACTCTATGAAAAACACCAACTAATTCTCTTTCATAAAAGGTAAACATGTAAAACAATAACAATTGTCGACAAAATTAATTCAATAATCAACCTTCTTAATTCCCGTGTTTTTCACAAAAGGACCCTATAATTAGGGACGAAGGTGGTGCGTTTTATGACCTAAATTTTAAAGTGATCATAGAATCAAACAACATCGATTTCTATGAAAATAAATACCCCTAAAAATTAATGAACAGTGGGAGCAAAATAAATTATGCTTTTATATTAAGAACTAGTGGGGGCATTACATCCGATCACATTTCACTAATCAGAAATAATTATGAAAACATCATACGAGATGTTATAGGACTTTGAAGAGGTAAGAAAACAATATTTGTTAAAGAGTATGGATTTGGTTATATGGTTTATACATTAAAAGATGATCCATTAAGTCTTAAAGAAGTTATATCCTCATTGGATGTTGAAGAACAATGAAATGGGTTTTTTGCGGTCTAACAAAACATGACACTTAGTTGAATTGTCTCCTTGTTGCAAACCAATCGGTTGTATTTCAATTTTGGAAAAAGGAACTAAAACATGATGGTTCGATTGATGAATACAAGGCTCGCCTTGGTTCAAAGATTCATGCTCTAAATCATGTGAAATCATTGTTTATCAATAACATTGATAAGAAATACCTATGTGAAGTTGAAGTAATTCTTGGTATCAAGATTACTAGATTAGAAAAGAGAATTTTTTGGAGCAATATCAGTATGTTGAGAAGATCTTCAGGAAAATGATTCTTGTTGGTTGAGATTCCCTCGTGGGAAAAACTGTTGCCAACCGTGTTAACTCTCTGTGATAGTACTACAACTATTACAAATAACAACTAAAGAGTTAGTTACTCTCTAAAAGAACAGTTAAAGTAAATCATGTATGTACATACTCATGATAAATTAGCAATTTTTTGACGAAATGATTAGCAAGAAGAAAGTCCTAAACACATATGATAGGATTGGACTAATGCCTAAAGACCACGAGTGATGGTAACCCGACCTAAATGACTGGAGATCCCAGAAAAATAGGTTTAATGAGTAATAACAAATCATGAGTGATATAACATGCTATGATAAAACTGGAGAAGCATAATTCCCGTAGCGACAGAAGGATGAGATAATAGAAGCTCTTAATGAGATATATCCTATATGTGAAGCGGAGTACATAGCTACATGAGTACTCTTGATAGATTCACCTATACGAACGTGGAACTGAGGTCGGTTTCTATGAGAATTTTAGGCAGAATACCTAGATCGTTCATCAAACTGGGATAAATGTGCATGGTCATAAATGCATGGGCTTTTAGAATACACCTTAGGAAAGGGTTGTGTGCAGGTTGTATGTCTAAGCTAGAGTTCAATGTTATAAGCAACTCTTGTTAATCGAAATTACTCCTTATGCAGAGGTTCAAGTTCTAGGTGATACCTTTGTTTATTAGAAACCTTATAGAAACATCTATAACGTTATTTTTGAAACCATTTTTTCAAGTGGGTAATTGTTGGAACATGTGTGGAAATAGAGTTAAAAGACTAAACACAAATTCTCATATTGGTTTGAACTAGTGTATTTTGAATTGAAAAAAAAAATGGAAGTCTCACATTGGATAGATCACACACATTAGTAGTGTTTATATAGTCGGGAGTGTATCTCTAACAGGGATACATAATAATGTGAACGAAATAAGCACTAGCGAAAAAATATATATTTATATATTTTATTATTTGGAATTGCTAAATTAAGTAATTAATTTTCTTTCAAAAAAAAAAATTAAGTCATTAATTTAATCATTATTAGAAAAAAAATTCTTACTCCTTAAGTTTTATTAAAATACTTTGGAACGCACTCTAGTATATTTCAGAATGCAATCTGAAATATTTTAGTATGCTGTCTAATATATTTTTGGTGCACAATCTGAAATATACTTTTGTACTCAATATGATGTATCTTGGTACTCAATTTAGGATGTTTTTATATTAGATCTAATATGTGATTTACTCTCGAAATAATATTTGATTTACTTGCTTCCAAAGATTCTCACATATTAGTTTTAAATTTTCTCTATAAATAGAGAGCTCACATGTTGCACTCCACACACCGAAAAGTATTCTAAAAATTTGAATCTTTTTCTTCTCTCTTCCTTTTAACTTGTGTTGATGAGTCTTTCTTCTCTTCATCTTCTCATTTATGTTTCTTCGGAATTAAGAATGTTCTTATTCTTAAGGCCCTTTCTTGATGCCCCTTCGGATTTAAGTCTTAAGAGCATAGTTTTCCTTTCGGAATAAATAATATTTTAAGATCATAGTCCCTTTTTCGGTATAATAAGAATGATCTTAAAAATATATTCTTCTTCAACCTTGAAGAAGTTAGAATGGTGGTAACACCATATTTGAATGGTCACAATATCATAGTAGATATTTGAGTGGCTATAGCACCATAATTGATTGGTTTCAATATTAAAACATGAGTGACTTTAGTATCATATTTGATGTGTAATTCTCGAACGGTTTCTTACAGTGCAGTAGTTGACAATTGTAGCTGAATTTATTTTATCCTGGATTGGTTGATAATCTGCCTTGCATAATTTTTGAACAATGCCCTTAAACATCTTAAAGAGAGCAACCTAATTGTGATTCAACCTAATGAGAAATAAAAATATGGAAAGCATATAAATATATACTTTCCATAAATCGTGGAGAACCCTTTCAATCAAGTAATGTAATGACAACTTCGATAGATGAAAATTCTTTTTGAAAATAAACGTGGAAATCCAAATACAAACTATTTAGAAATCCAAAACCAACAATTTTAAGACAGAACAATTGCAAAAACAACAGAAAGACCTTGTTCATTGCATAGGAGATTTCAATTCCTGCGGATATATTGTAGCATACTAGAAAGCACCAAATATGGAACGCAAAAATGTTTGGGATCATGGACATTATTGGTATTTTACCTAGTTAAGAGACCCTGGATGTATTTTAATTGAGACAAGTAGATAATCCAAAAGATATCCACATAATAACAATGATTCTTTAAATAAAAAAGTAGAGTTAAGTTTAGTATACAATTGTTTTTTTTTTTTTAGGTAAGTTTAGTATACAATTGTTGAATTCAATGCTTTAGAGATGCTAGTAACAATGATTATTATAAACATAAATATGGACAAAGATGCACTGATTCAATACTTATTTTAAGTCCTATAGAGTTTATCGAGTTTTAAAACAAGTGAAGGATTGAAATTCTCAAATTCAAGGGGTTGTTAAGGAATTGTTGATGTTCAATTTTGAATCACCTAATAGTGAAATACAATAATGTCAAGGATGTTAGTGGAAGATGAACAATTCCAAATTTTGATCTAGTTTTCATGGAGTGGCGTTTCTGAGAATGAAGTCCAGAGGAAATGATTGTGACATTAGATGTGGATTTTTACTCCAAATCATACTATGATATATTTTTTTAGGTTAGTTTCCAAAAAAAAAAATCATAACCAAAAGTTGGAAGCACGAATAAAGAGGCTTTACACAACTATATATATATTTTTTTACGCAAGAATGCATCAACTAAACCAAAAGTTGGGCACTGTAATCTCAGCAACATTCTAGAAAAGAGAATTCAATAAAAAAATATATTATATAACCCCTTAAAAAAATATTTATAAATATTTTATTTTTTGAATCAAATAAAATATTATCATATCTTTCTATTATAAGAAATATATAGTATCATTTTTTGAAGGAAAAAAATATAGTATATATCTACATCAATTTATTAATACTTCTAAAGTTAATTAAAATCTTCAATTAAAAAAAGTTAATTAAAATTTTATATTGTTTAAATCACTGAAAGCAATGTTTGATTCAAAATATTGTAATCACAGATTTCCAAGAGAGCTTGGAGTTGACTTGAGAATTTTTCCTAAAAAGTGAAGTATAGAGATAGTTTTTGGTATTTGAGTGAAGAGAGGCTATTTCCAAGCAACTACATGAAATTGGAATGACCTTTTTTTAAATTAAATATGTTTTTGACGGATGAAAATATCTTTTTATATAAATATCCTATTTTTAAATTATAGATATATTTTTTTATAAAATGTAAAACTTTAAATGAGTTGGATTCTAAAGGCGGATTCATCATAACAAAGATATGCGAAAAGACTTAAATAACACCAATAAAAATACTTACAAATTGTTTACTGAAGACTAAATAAGTATGCGGTTCATATTAAAAGTTGATCTCATTCTCTTAATATGAATTAACTTCTTATAAGTTGAATCAATCTTTATTACAATATCTAATCGCCGCATAAAACAAACCAAACATTAGGCTACACAAATGTTAGGATGTGACTTTATTTTAGGTGCCACATCCCATGCCACAATGTCACGTACTCATGTGTTACGTGGCCTCACATATTTAGCAGCATCCGTATAGGATTTTAGCCTAAGCAGTAAGTATCATATTGTGTCATTTTCTTTTCCTAATGAAAACAACACTAAAAGCAATCTTGACCAAGAAATAAAATGAATTGGCTATCACTATCAAATGTAAACAAAAGTTCTTTTGATTGGCTTTTGCAACTCACGCAATTCTTAGGGAACTACGTAGACTCATACTTATCCAACCAACTCCAAGTTAGTGGTACTTACTTACAAAAACCAAACATGCTTTTCTCACTACTAACACCAGATTCTTCCAATAAATGTTAGTTAGAGTTTGTTTGTTTCATTTCATAGGGCTTTAGTTTTTTACTTCTCTTCTTCTTTCTTTTTTACTTAAAATGATATTAAAACAGAAATAAAGGTGCTGGTAGAAGACATAAAAAAAATTATTTATTATGTTAATTTATGAAATTTATCCATACTATAAAAATTTAATATGTTAATTCATGTAATTTATTTATACTGCAAAACATTATGTACTTTAAATATTTCATTAGTAAGTATGCGTTGGTTTGTAATAAAAGTAGAGCTTTTCTAGAATATGTTTTCAAACATCTTTAACTTTTTCAAACCAAAAATAAATTTTAAGTTAAAAAATTGCTAAATAGTTTTAGCTTAATTTCCGAAACTAATATGCATAAGAAAAGTTAGGTCAAACACACTTGTATTACAAATTGCACTAAGATTAACCAAAGTCCAGATGGGTTATGAAACACAATATATAGTTCTCACTAGTTTGAGATACTAATTGATATAGTTATTTTTTTTTTGTTACATTCACATTGTTAATTCAAACCTCTTTAAATTTTGATGAAAACGAGATTATTCAAACCTAGATTTGAAAACATAATTATTTGTTTAAAAATGCATAACCGAGTCTCAGACGTATATCTCAGATGGAAAAAGACTGCAAAGACATTTGATATGCTGGGTCGTGGGTTCGAACCCATAAATTAAAAAAAATATCAAAAAAGTAACCCCACATTTATGTAAATAAAAAATAATCATAACACATAGAGTAGTTTAAACAAAAAAAAAAATTCAAAAATCCATTTCATTGAACAAAATATGAGATATACATTGAAATAAGCAAAGCTACTACATACATCTAATATATTTGTTGAAAGCCAAGTCCCCAATTGGAGTAAGGCAATATATAGGGATCAGTATCACTACCACTAATAACAAGAAGTAACAACAAATTGAAGGAAAACAAGATTTACATACAAACAATAACCATTGATCAGTGAATTGAAGTTAGGACCGCAAGCCTTCAGAATTGTTGAAGACAAAGATCCTTGGATGACTGATTCCACCTTCAAAAGAACTCATTCAACTCTCATAAATGTTTCATTCCATCAACAAAGCCGATGACGACAACAACTAACAGAGAAAATCACCAAGACAAAATTGTAGGTTATACGCTACGATAATAACAATCTGACATGAAAGCAAGTTGCTCCTTCACAAATTGAATGGTCATCATATAAACATCCTTCTGTTATGATCGTTGAAGAACAAGATTTAGTTCCATGGAAGATTTAGCCAATATACCACCCCTCCTGCATCAAATAATCAAGAGAAAAAATAGAAGCTAAATATCAATCTCTGTATCAACACGTAAGGGAAGTAAAATTTTGTTTGAAGAATTACTAAGCATCATTTTACTCAACTCATTCACAGGCCAAATAAGTTGTTGAATTAACCAAAAGAAGATAAGAGGCAAGAAAGAATGAGTCCCTTGATGGGATGGATGTAATACTTTGTTTCATAAAACTCATTGACGCGTAAGAAAATCATAGGAAAGTTATACAAGAGACATGAAAGGAAATGCAAATATATGATTTTATGTACATATTACTTGGCAACACCAAAGACTACAAAATTACCGTATCAGCATTGGAAGAATTGTTTGGACTTTTTGTAGTTCCATAAAGCACTCGTTGCAGCATTCCCTCCTGTCCTCAAGATCTCAAACAAGTTAGATTTGTTGACATATAAATAAACTACATAAGATAGAGAAAGATGAAATTAAGTGAAAATGGGGCGCACCTTTGCTCCCGATGCAGATCAACCCCAACAGAGGGAGGTGCTGAAATGGTTGCAGTTATTGTTGAACCAAAGACTGCCACAAACTTCAACAACATATCCAGTGACACCTTTACATGTCTGCACAGTAAGAATAGAGTAAATGGACTCGCAAGCACAACTCTGTTTTCTTTTTTACAATGGTGGCCTTCACATTTTTATTTTATTAAAACCACAAATAACAATTATGTAATTATAATAATTATTTGTGAAATATTCATCTGCATCTGATTGAATATTATATGCATGTGATTGCATGAATGTTTGTATGTCATCAACACTGTTGACGTAAAACAGTTCCCGCATTCAATTCCTATCATGATTTTCAAAGTCATCGTATTAATGAAAAATTACCTTTCTGTCTTGCTATCCAGCAAGCCGGTGAGCACAGGAAGTAAGGAAGCAAGTAAATCTAATGTAAGAATCTCCATCTTTTCCATAAGGACACTAATAACATCTGCTTGAACCTGCATCAAGATAAAATTATTTTCAAGACTATATTCAATAAGAAAGCCATTAATTTCTAGTTATTAAAGAAAGCACTGATACAGAACAAAAACAAGCCAACAAGTGGCACACAACAAATACAACTTCAAGAAATACTCACAGATTGATCTGGCAGCTTTCTCAAAGCATTGATAGCACCTTTGATATCATTGCGTTCCCAAAAATGTCGAACCACCTACAAATCCACATTACAATCACTAACCAGTAAGTGATATTAATTGCAAACAGTTTCAATTTCTATCATTTTTTTCTCTTTTAGTGTTGTCAAAGAGAAAATAATAATAGTTACACATCAGCTTATAGCAAAACACAACACAGCAAGTTCCATGGCCAAGAACAATAGAGGCTGAAACAATTTGAGTATATTAATTAAAAAAGACGTGCAAATGAAAAAATATTAATATTAAAGACTTGCTAAAATTACCTGTAATTTTGTCAAGCGTGAACGGAGATTACTTAATGTTGCATCATGAGTTTCCATCAGACCTTCAATTATTGCCATTTCATTTGGAGTGCTTGAATCCCTTTGAGAAACTTGAGGTTCAACTTTCTGAAAAAATAATGTAACGGAATAAACATGACTAGTTGAACCCAAAGCAAAAATTTGTGAAAATGAGAGAACATGATTGTGTCATATCTCTCGCATTCTCTCAAATTGATATTTCATTTTCTATTTTGTACATTATAGATGAAAAAACAGTGAAATTCAGAGAAATAAAAAAAGAAAAGCAAGACAATTGAGCAATTATCTAAATCCCACTAGGATGTTTCATGCAAGGATTCAAGAGAATAGACCTGAGAGGCTAAAGTGAAAGTTAACTAAAACGTACAAGCTACAGTGAAAGTTGAGATAAAATTTACCGGTATGTTAGGACTAGGAGATTCATCAATGTCAGATGGTGTGTTCGGAACGGAGGGAAAATTGTTTCGATCTTCATTGCGGGGAATTCTTTCTTTCCTCTCAGATACCATGGCAAGGGATGCGTTAGTTTGAACTCCATTGCGGGAAATTCTTTCTTTCCTCTCAGATACCAAGGTGAGTGATGCGTTAGTTTGAACTACATTGCGGGGAATTCTTTCTTTCCTCTCCAAGGATGGGGGTGCATTAGTTTGAACTTCATTGCGGGGAATTCTTTCTTTCCTCTCAAATACCGTGGAGGGGGATGCATTAGTTTGAACTTCACTGCGAGGAATTCTTTCTTTCCTCTCAAACACCATGGAGGGGGATGCATTAGTTTGACTTTCACTACGGGGAATTCTTTCTTTCCTCTCAAATACCGAGGAGGGGAGTGCATTAGCTTGAACTTCATTGCGGAGAATTCTTTCTTTCCTCTCAAACACCACAGAGGAGGATGCATTAGTTTGAACTTCAATGCGGGGAATTCTTTCTTTCCTCTCGAATACCGTAGAGGGGGATGCATTAGTTTGAACTTCATCACGGGGGATTCTTTCTTTCCTCTCAAACACCGTGGACGGGGGTGCATTTGTTTGAACTTCAGTACGGGGAATTCTATCTTTCCTCTCAAATACCACGGAGGGGGGTGCATTAGTTTGAACTTCACTGCGGGGAATTCTTTCTTTCATCTCAAACAGTGTAGAGGGGGATGCATTAGTTTGAACTTCATCCCGGGGAATTTTTTCTTTCCTCTCAAACACCGAGGAGGGAGATTCATTAGCTTGATCTTCATCCCGGGGAAGTTTTTCTTTCCTCTCAAATACCATAGGGGGGTATGTATTAGTTGGATCTTCATTGCGAGGAATTCTTTCTTTCCTCTCAAATGCCGTGGAGGGGGATTCGTTAGTTTGATCTTCATTGCAGGGAATTTTTTCTTTCCTCTCAAATACCACAGAAGGAGTTTCACTAGTTTGATCTTCGTTGCAGGGAATTATTTCTTTCCTCTCAAATACCAAAGTGGGGTATGAATTAGTTTGATCTCCATTATGCATATTTACCCCTGCTTCATTTATTGTGGGAAGGGGTGTATTAATTTCATCTTCATTGACTTGAACTATTTCTCTTCTTTCAAATCTCTCAACCAGAGAACGGGTTCTTCCTCGTACAACAGCAACTGCAATAATAGAATATAAAAAAGTTCAGTTTTCCTTGGCTCTCTACATTTCAAAACTACATGTTTAAAGAAAAACAAACCTCCATTGACATATTTAACTGGAGTAATTTCTTCATTGCAAGTAGAGGACTCAACACCTGAAACAAATCAAAAAGTCAAAGACGCAACAAATCACTGATTGAATGAACTTATGCATTGGCCGTCCAGCTCTTTTACTAAACAAGCTACTTGTCAGAATATACACTTGTTCACATCTCTAAAAGATCTTATTTTTTAAGAGTCTTAGATAACATCGTGTAAGTTGAAAGATTTCACTAGCAAGGTCTTAGTGTAAATATATGGTGTTATAATGAAAGGATGAGAAACAAAATATGATTAGAACTTGGCTATTATGGAAGAAATGATTTCAAATAATAATCTAAACATGATATGACTGAGAGAGAACCCATTCTATAAGAGGAAATGTAGACTACATAAAAGAGATAAAAAGAATAGGATAAGGAAATATAATCAGTGGTTACTTGCATTTTTAATCTGCCAAGTGGTTTAACATGAAAAACTTACGTTTTGCCAGGTTGAAAATTTTGTATGGGGATACAGTTTTGTCTGACTTGTCTATGACATTCTTGATAGGATGTTTATCTTCACAAGATTCTTTGACTTCGTTAGATCCAATATCACTTTCAAACTTAGGAAATTTTGCACTGTCCAATTTACTTGCAGTATCACAAAAAGTTCTAGAATTCACACCAGAAAACTTATCAACATCAAATCTGCCCGTGGATGCTCTACGTACATGAGCTGGTTTAAGTAACATCCCGGGTTTTGTCTTTGAAAAAGTGATGGTTTCTTTTACAGGTTTAGCAGAGTCCTTAGAATCAGGGATGTTTGGCACAATTGGAGATTTTCTAGTTTCTTGTTCATTTGATTTTACATGGACTTTTGTTGCAGGATTCTGCTTCAACGTTTCCAAGTCATAAATTTCCTTGGATTCCTCTGCGAGATCTACTTTTACCGAATGATAAGATGCTGATCTCTGTAAAGAAACAGGCTTCCCACCAGAAGCTTTATACATAAAAAAAATAAAAAACATTTCATTAGATTCACAATCACCAAAGTAATCAGAATCATAAATGCATAGGCACCAGAAAAACATGTAAGTATCCCCTTGAAATGCATTCATCATGTCAAGAAATTCATTAGTTTGCTTGCAAGTAAATTTAAGTTTCCAGATTGAGTGACTTCAAGAAGATTGTTTGTACATCGTTCCTTAAAACAACCCATTGATGTAATGGTAGAATCCTACCAATTCATCTTTGTTAGGAATCCCATATTGGATAAGGTCTGAAAATGAGTTTATATGTGGGAGGCATCCCTCACTCTACAAGCCGGTTTTGTAGGAGTTGAGTTAGACTCAACCCAAATTTTAAGATGGTATCAGAGCCTATCCAAAATCCACTTGGGTCACGCTTCAGATGTCTACTCTTGGGCATGATGGGGTGTTTTAAAAGTCCCACACTGAGATAAGGCCTGAAAATGACATTATATGCGGGAGACATCCCTCACTCTACAAATCGGTTTGTAGGGGTTGAATTAGACCCAACCCAAATTTTAAGATGTTATAAGAGCCTATCCAGGATTAGTTGGGAAGCCCACGGTCGGGCTACTCGGGTCACACTCCAGATGCCCAATCCTAGGCATGAGGCGTGTGCACTAAGAGTCCCACATTGGATGTGATAAGGCGCGAAATTGAATTCATCGGAGATATCCCTCCCTCTAAAAGCCAGTTTTGTAAAGTTGAGTTAGACTCAACCCAAATTCTAAGAATCTTAATCTGTACTATATGGAGCAGACTCTATTGAACTTCAACAAATCCAAATTTAAACCAAACTTAAATCAACATCATGAGAGGTGGCACATTCAGCTTACAACTAAACCATTCAAAAGTCAATACAAGTTAGGCTTATGAAATTAACCAACACCAACATGAAAATACTCGACACTTTCAAGAAAGCTAGAAACTTGCAAAATATAGCAGAACAGTTTCAGTAATGAAATTTAGAAGACAATTTGAGAAATTATTTATTTTTACCGTGACAATTGAGAAATTAATACCTTTATGTGAAAGAATATAGTTGGATATAATACTCTCACTAAATACATCAATAACACAGATAATTAATACTGAATTTCAAATTTCAAAAGCAACTTAGGAAAAACAAAAAAAAGCAGTGGCTTACAGTCGATATATATATTCTTTATCTCTTTCGACTCATCAGGAGATATGCTGCGAAACCCAGCAGTTGGTCCTGCATCAACCTCTACTTTTTCCAATTTACTTCCCTTAAGACTATGTTTCTGCTCTGTGCCTATATCTTTCTTCAGATCCAAGCCATCCCCATACGGCTCAATAAGCTGACACATTGAAACTACCACTCAGAATAAGGGATAACAGAGAAGAGCATGTGCATCTCAAAACATTCTTCGTTACAGAATAATAAGTATGCCAAATATATAATTATAGCAGAAAGATGATGCTTTAAGTTAAAAACTAAAACATATCTAAATGATAATGGGTCTCACCGATATATCTGCTACCCAAACTCCAACAGAGTTTCGGTAGTATGAGCACCCTAAAAGTTTGCCATCGTGAATGCAGAGATCACCAAGTTTTGTCCACCCCATATCAACAGTGTCATGACAAATAACGGGTTCCCATGAAAACACCTGCAATGAGTTTTGCAAATGACATCTTCATCTTTATCCTGATACATGTCTGCCATATTTATTCTATATTCTATAGAATAAATATAATAAATATTTTGCAACAATTTTTTACCTTCAAACCATCTTCATGTCCGCTAAATAGGGTCCTTCCATCAGGATGAAAAGCCATTGAGCGTACACCTGTGGCCTAATAATAAGTAATATAATGTACTTCAGATAAGAAATAAGAACCGTCACAAAAAAAAAAAAAGATAAGTAATATAAATTAAAAGCAATGCAATTTATACTTATCGATGAAGTTTATTGTTTATGCCTGTAATGCCATGCATTTGGGAGAATAAATGTAAAAGCTTCCATTAGAAGAAAAACCAAATAAGCCAGTTAAAGCACAACATAGATTTGTGGATAGTTTAGCAGGCTTCAAAGGCAATTATGTTGATACATCATAATATTTATCGTATATCATAAAATGTAAGAGCATTTTAGGCATCCGTATGTTTAAAATTAAGAAAATGTATTGTAGTATCAAAATGTATAAAGGAAAACTTGAACCCTGACAATTTCAGTAAATGGAGTGATGTTCTTGACCATTATGATAGTGTAAAGTGACAAACTAAAAAGAAGTGTTAAGAATGGTACAAGTTAGCACTCAGGTTGTACTAATAGTAGTTTCAAATTTGTCTATAGGTGTTGTGGAGAAATAAAAGAGTAGAACAAGCAAAAGATCTAGCATACAATATGTGAACATAATAGTTTTCTCAAGAACAAAGATCAGCTGGTTAAAATACCTCACGTCGGGCAGATCCAATCAGTTCAAAGGATTCTAAATCCCAGAATTTGACTGTTCTATCTGCTGAACCTGCAAAACAGTTTGAGAACTTGAATAATAGTTTTTTCAAAAACTTCATAGTTATATGTGTATAAAAAAGATGTTTGTAGCATTTTCAAAGACAGAGAAGGCACAACTATAAAAAATAACACATTGACATATTACTACGGGAGATAGCGAAGGATCTTTGATGTTTATGTTTAATTTTCTTATCAGATAGTACGATAAATTTTTTACATGAGATCAACCATATTTATCCTCATTCTTTAAGTTTGATTTTTCTATTAATTTCTAGGCAAGATAGGGTTGAGGATTTGATAATTAATTAAGGAGAGAAGGTACAGAAATAATTATATATAGGTTTTGCATGCATAATTGTTTCGGTTAGATAGTCATGAGATAAACGATATGTGAAAGATATAATCGACCTAGGTGAAGTTAGAATTAATGCAGGTTGATTCGAAATCTTAGAAAGTTAAAAGTTTTAGGTTTAAGTTATAAATACAAGTCTGGAAAGGAGTGACCAAAAAAGTGGTCCTGAATAAAATGAAGAGTGAAACTTTCCCCCATTATTAGATCTTGCTGATATTAAGCTATTTTAAATTAAATTTCCATAAAACATTTCTGTTTTTGATGGCCCTAAGTTGAGCAATTGGACCAAAAGTTTCCATGGTAATCCTTGATTGAGATGTCGTTGTCTCCATAATCCCCCAAAGGTGAAGTATACTATATATCACGCATTAAATTTTCATTTAGAGCACTAGAATTTATATTATATATCACTCATTTATAAGAGATTTCTTCTATGTATCAATACTCAATACTGTTGAGAAGTAAGTGATTATAAAATGATATATATAGATAGTGCAGACATAAACATCTACCAATCTAGAGCGACCCAACCAATTGTTCAAAAGTCGCTAAATCACCTGTAGCCAGAAGAAACTCAAGCGGATGGAAATCTAAGGATGTAATGTGTCCGTCATGGAAATTGAAGTCATGCAAGAGCTTTCCAGCAGTTAGATCCCAGACCTGTAAATTTGTGATGTGGTTTATTAATACGAAAACTGTAATAAATCTATTGCAAGGTGTACTACGAAGGACTTATAAATGTATGTAGTATTACCTTTACAACATTATCAAAACCACCAGATACTACCCAACGGCCATCCGGAGTGAATTTGATAGTACTGATACCTTGGCTATGACCCTTGTATGTATGAATACATCCTTTTTTCCGGTTGTCCCAAATCTTTAGATTAGTGTCCATGGATCCGGATGCAAAAAACTCACCGAATGGATGAAACTCAACAGAAGTGCAATTGGATCTGTGCCCGGCAACAGTGCGAACCACTATACTTCAAGAACAATGACAAATATTAAAGCATATTAATAAATTTTGGAAACTGAAACATAAAATGGTACTTATGAATTCCCCTTTTAAGTTTATGTACACAATGTAGATAGCTAAATTCATAGTTCTTGCATCAAATAAATGTCTAAGTTTATGATCGGCAAGTTTTCATTTTTCTAGCTTACACTCCAATGCTCCATAAATAAACATCATTCTAGGTTATTGTATATCCCAAGATCATCATGAAGTCGTAAACTAATTAAAGATTTAACTTACTCTTTGATTCTTCCAAATCCCAGAGCCTCATCACACCTGATGTCGATCCAGCAAGAACTAACACTTCTCCCGAATCAAATGCAACCGATTCGACCGGGCTAGTATGACCAGACAAGCTCTGCATATGATCACACTAAGTCAGCATTGTTATTAGGTCACACTTAAAATAATTGAAATGCTCGAAAAACAAAGGCAGCAATAGCACTGACCGATAGAGAAGTTGGTTTGCCAATAGTCCACAAATTGACCTTGTGATCATCCCCTCCTGTAACGAAAAGACGACACGCCTTCTTCCCAATATTTAAACAATTTACATTGCTTGAATGAGCCACAAATTCCTCTGAAGTTAATTGGCTCAGGAAATCACATTATCAACAAATACACTCAACAACTTACAAAATCAGATGAACATAAAAATCAAAGATTCAACACCACCAACAAATTAAAAATCACCTTTTTAAGCTTAACCAACAAAATTCACATCATCATGTAAAAAAAATTATGACTTTCATTAAGATGAAAAAAGCTGAATATTTTCAAATGATTGAAATAAAAAAGAACTGATAAAACCAGAAATCAAAGGCAAAATCTTCAAGCTCCCATTAACTTCTGCAACAATATTCAGATATTAAATATTTTTAAAAAAAATTAAACTTTTCACAGCAACTTCAAAAAAATTTGCTTCACTGATTTTTCCAGAAAACTAACAGATTACATCCCCAACTTGTCCTCTCAAATCAAAAACCAAAAGCTTAAAAAAAAAAAAAATAGATTTCAATACAAAGTACCTAACTTTATTTGATTTAAACTTTTTCTTTACAAAAAAATGAAATAAAAGTTGAATCAGTTCCAGATAAGCAATTTCATCAAGCATAATACATTTATTAATCTTTAAGAAAATAAAAAAGGATACGAATTTTGTAGCCACGTTTTGCCATTTTTTGATGGGCACCTATGAAACCAGCTTCTTGAGCTGAAAAATAACTCCTTTCTGAATCAAATCAGCAATTGATGACTTGGGTCGACTTCAAAAATGACTTTTGTGGTGCTTATGCTTCTGCTTCTTGAAGAAGCACGTTTGAGAAGCAGTTTAGTTTTGTTAGGTGGATGGAAAATGATGAAATCCGAAGCAGAAGTTAGGAATTGGATTGTATATGTCAGAAGGAAAAATTGTCTGAAAAATATAAAATATTGATTTAAAAAGAGAATAATTCAGATTCAACTCTGAGATGAACTTAGAACTACTTACTCACAAAGAATTTATTTCTCTTTCCTTTTTATTTTTCCAATTGTAATAATTAAATGTTTTTCTGTCTGTACCAACAAATATTAATTAAATTCTTTTGTTTTCTTTAAACATTTTAAGTAATTATTTTTTAAAAATGTTAAACTTTTTAATTTTCGTTGAATTGGTCACACAACTTTTATAAAAATTTATCATTTAAAGTCATTAAATAGTGCGCACTAGTTGACAATTCTCTTATATTTGTCATAAATTAAGTGATATAGATGACTTTGTCACACATACTGATGTATATTTTTTATTTTTAATATCTTTAATTATATATTAGAAAAACTATATAAAAATTTAATATTTAGAAAATAACTATTGAGACAAATCCATCCAACAACATCTTATATGATTATCAAACTCTAGCCGTCATCCATTTCTTCTTCTTCTTCTTGTCTGATTGAATAAGTGATTATATTTCCTGTTTTCTTTCGTTTATTTTTATGATTTCGTCGTCTCTGAACGACTCTGTTTCTTTTGATTTCCCGTCTTAGTGCGGTGTTTATTTGATTCAGGTTGAAAGATTAGCTTTGAGCAAGTGCAGATCCGATCAATGACAATGACTTTGGCGTCGTCAACGTTGCAGATCCGGAGACATGAGTATTCCGGAGACTTGAATATAATCATATTAGTCATATTTGTAGGCATAAGTACTTTGCTGTTTTATGCTATTAACATGGATGATGTGAGTTTGTTCACAGATTCATCCTTTTTGTTTTTAGCGAATTTGAATTTGTATTGTATCGATGTACTCTATCAATTTGAATGAATGAATATTGTTTATTTTTGTCAAAAAAAAAACATCTTATATGATACTTCCTCCGTTGTCAATTATAAGCACATTTTGATTTTCTTTTAATCCATTCAATTAATGGTGTATGTGATATATATTATGGACCACCTACATCATTAATTGAATGAATCTAAAATGTCAAAATTTATTCATAATTAACAACAAATGGAATATTATTTATCTTTGTTTATTAGTAAAAAAATATGATCAAAGATTAGATCAATAATGCATATTGTCGAATAGATAATCTAATATATAGGACGTAAGGAGTGCATTCATCTTGATTTAAGTTTATAATTTTATCATATGTGAATTTTAAATGGTCATTATCAATTTCAAAGTTTTAGATGAGATACGTATTGATCCGAATTCAACTTTAAACATGCAACAACGTTAAAATTTTTAGACATTGTATATCATTGATTTAGATCCTATAAAGCTCAAGGGATTAGTATACGAAGGACACCCGGATTTACACAGAAAAAATGTTATAAGAGATTTTTTTTTAACTTAATTAGATATTGTGGGTTTGAATATAGCTTTGAAAATGTAGATTAATCTACAGTTGCACGCATGGATATTTGATATACACGAAAAAAAATATGACTGTCACTTTGTTCATAGATAGAGGTAATAAGAAATTAAATATACTACTTTTTCTCTATGTTTTTATTTTATCATTATCTCTTAAAAACATATTATTATTATTATTTTCATTTTTCCTTTTATGGATTGAATGTGTGGAGGAACGACACGTTGAGTTGCAATGAATCTCTCTTTCAAGTGATACACAAACCAACGGTAAGTCGGTAAGCAAAGAAAATAACAATTTTGATTGTGTAAAAAAATAACAATTTAGAAAATAATTTTTTATATATAATATTGGAAAAACATAATCTGAATTTATTTTTTTTAAGAAGAAAAATTAATTATATATACCAACAGTAACAGGTTAACATGTCAGCACAAAGTGTGCCAACAAAATGGAACCACAGTTTTACAAACAATTCACTGAAATAACAAAGCTAACTGGCGCCCAAACAATCCAGCGGGCATGCAAGCCAATTATGAACTCCTAAAACATAAACAACATTAGCAGCCTTCATCCACCAATAGGAATGGATTTTAATTTTATCAACTAGCTTCTGCATATTAGACACTTTATTTTGGAACAACCTGTTGTTACGTTCTGACCATATAACCAAACACATAAAAGCTAAACAAGTTGCATAAAAAATCTTCTTTTTGTCGATCCACCTGACAAATAAATAAACTGGATAAAATGCTGGTTAATATCAAGTGGATCAACCTCGTAGACCCCTATCCACTGACGGACAAGAGACCACAACTCACTAAAAACAGCGCAAGAAACAAACAAATGTTGCGTCGTTTCCACTTCACCGCACCCAGTCACACACCTCTGAGCCTCAAGAGAAATGATCCTGCGAGCCAGTAGATTCGATTTGGTAAGCAACCTGTTACGTAGAAGACGCCACGCCATTATAGACACCTCTGCCGGCACCTGTCTGTGCCAAATGAGATTCGAGTCCGCCTCTACAACCTGACTGTTATCTGCAGTAAGCATATAATAAACACTACAGACAAAATAGCCACTGTTATGATCAAGGTGCCAATTCCATCGGTCAGCAATCGAAACATTTAAAAACATCCGTCAACAATAACCGACACTCCCTAACCAACTCATCCTCCCGATCCCACAACCGCCTACGCCACTGCCAAGCCTCCCCACCCTCCTCCACCCCAAACGCAAACATTTTCTCCACTAGACAATTTTTATTAACACTTAAATCATACAAGCGTCTAAACCGAACCGCCAACGGGACTCCACCTACCCAAGAATCAGTCCAAAACAAAGTATCCATACCATCCCCCACCTTCTTAGAAATATTCTCTCTAAACCACCTCCCACTGACACCACTCCCTCCATCACGAATGCGCATAACCTCACGCCACCAATGGGAACATCTGCGCCCCCCATCCCTCAACATACCACCCTCCTGACCGTACCGGGCTACCAAACGTCCAACACCACTTACCCAACAGTGTTAAATTAAATTCTCTCATCTTCCTCACACCCAAACTACCCTCATCCTTACAAGCACAAACCAAGTTCCAATTTTAAACGTAAAATTACATTTTTAATCTCTTAACTTAATTTCAAATAACAATTTGATTATTTATCTTTTTTAATTTCAATTTTGTCTTTTTTATCCATTTTTATATGGATTTTCAAACTTCATATCTAATATTCTCATTCAAACATAGATGAAGAATATAAAAGTACTTTGAATTTGTACAAGGAAAAAACTTAGCTACAATTCCTTATGTGTTTTTCGTATGGTTCTTAACTAAATTCATCATGATTTCCTTAAATCCATAATTCTCTCAAAGTTTGTTATCTCCAAAAAAGTTTTATTTTTAGTTAAGAACCATACGAAAAGCACCTAAAAAATTGTACCTAAATTTTGTCCTTTGTACAACTCAATTGATAATTGTACCACTTAACCTATTTAGTATTGTTTGGTGGGGTCAACTTAGAATCTTGATGTGTGTTTTTCTTGATTTTCAATTTTAATTCTCTTTATTGTTAATTTCGATAGCCAGTTTGATTTCTTAAAAAACGTTGTTTTTTGTTTTTTTTTTTAAATTGTTGTACAAGTCAATTCGTAACTATAAGATATTGATATATGTAAGTCTAAATTTAAATATCATATTATCTCCTTCTTTGCACTTAAAGTGTACCGGTTTACCCGTAAAAAATTGTTTTATTTTTTCTTTGTTTCAAAATTTCAAATTACTTCTTGAATATATTTGTTTTATTGTGTTTTTTGTAATTTTTTTTTTGTCGAGGAAATGTGTTTTTTGTAAATAATTATCTAGTCATTGTAAAATCTTTCAATACTTTAAATTATAACTTTAAAATTGTAATTTACTTAATGGATCAAATTCACCTAATGGAAAACTACTTATACCGAAAAATGCAATAAAAAATATTGACTGACATGCCCTGAATTAAATGTGTTTTACATATCGTTTATTTCAGCTCATTGAAATTATTTTTAATAAGTTTTTACTTTTTTTTGGGTTAAATACGTTTTTGGTCCTTATAAAGTTGGGAAGTTCTAAGTTTAATACTCACTTAATTTTAATAGTATTTTTAGTCCTTACAAATAAAAATTACATGTAATTTTAGTCCCTACAAAAACTAAATTTGTTTAAATATCATTGAACTCTTAAATTTTTGAACGATTTTTTGGAGACATGTTTAGAACATTATAAAATGTTTATTTAATAAAGAAATGAAAGTTTTTAACATGAAAAAAATTAAATATGAATTTTTTAAAACGACAAAAGTTCAAAAAAAGAGTAACAAAAATCTGGACTTAGAAATCAAATTTTAAGTTAATTTTTGTAGAGAGACTTTTACTAATGTTCTTAACAAATCTACAAAAAATTGTTTAAAAATTCAATAATTTAAGCGTAATTAAACATATTTGGATTAAGAAAGGACTAAAACTGAATGCAGAATATTTTTATAGAGACTAAATAAACTATTAAAATTAAGTAAAGATTAAACTCAAAAGGCTCCAATTTTATAGGGATTATAAACATATTTAACCCCTTTTTTTTTTAAGGAAATACGTTTTTACTTCTAAAAGTAATAATTTTCTTATTATTAAAAAAAAAATCGATCGAAAAAGAACTCTCTTCATTTCAGATTTCATGGCTACTGTTTTTCCTGGACCCAAGTACCATTTATTTCTTGATGTTGCCATTGTGAATTGCTAAAGTACATAATATATTCTGTCTATTCGTAGGTGACGTGTCATTTCTAGTGGTATTACCTTTTTTCAATGGATTTTCATTTGAAAAACAATAATAAGGAAAATATTGTTTTAAAGAATAACAAGGAAAATATTAACTAGTGCTTTTAAAACATTTTTTTTAAAGATTATAAATAATAAGTATTTGTAAAAACATAAGTATTTAATGGGTGGATTCTAGAGTGAACCATCATTTAAGTGGTTCACCGGTAGACTAATTTAAATAATAATTAAGAACCATTAGATCATTAAAGAGTGCAGATTTTAATATGCACTTTATACATTAGATTTGTTCTCTCCTATCTTCCACTCTTTCCATAACTTCCCAACCCCATTCCTGCCTTCTACACTTAAATTTTACCCTATACCCAACATCTATACCTCCACCCCAACAAATTATAAAAATTCCAATATTACCCCTTCTATCATTTTAACGTTTTACATTTTTCTTTCACCCCTCACTTACAATATTTGAGTTCACCCCACACTGGCAAGTCCATGTTT
>Ga0315914_1000106_pt1 | contig 72301 bp, 34 predicted proteins | sample MpolenodulesMG_FD_203920 | JGI IMG/M metagenome (GOLD analysis project Ga0315914, IMG submission 203920) | Medicago polymorpha root nodule microbial communities from Los Angeles, California, United States - elongated nodules | ecosystem: Host-associated > Plants > Roots > Nodule | place: USA...
GTATGGTTATTTAAAAGTGAATTTTATACTCTAAATTATAAAATTAATAATAGAAGATTTAAATTTAATTTTCATTGACATTTAGATTATAAAGAAACAAATTTATGTTTTTTAAATGGTGATTCAAAATTAATATATATTATAAAAAAAATTATTTATGTTAAAATAGATTAAAGTGTAGTCCATATTTAATTATTAAGGGAGGGAGATGTAATTCAAGCATCTTATAGGGGAGAGGAATATAAATTTTACATTTTAAGGGAGATGAGTGTATATTTTAACATAAGAGGTGATGGGACTGTAATTCAAACATCTTTGAGGGGAGGAGAGTGTAATTTACTCTATTTTTTACTATGACAAATTACTTTTTTGAAAGATTTTTTACTACAATAATTGTTTGACTTATATTTTCAAGATTCAATTTTTTTTAATAGATTCTTTAAACAATGCTCTTAAAAGCATTTGTTAACATGATTTCTTTTTTAAATGCTTAATTACAATTTGGTCCTCAAATTTCACCCACTCACAGAATTTATCCTCCTGTTTTAAAATCATGTGGTTTTAATCCTTTTTCATATGTTTCGACTTAGGATTGATAAAGTAACATATTTTAGATAATATGTCATACAACCAGGTGATGTGAAATTACCAACAACAATAAAGTTATCAAAAAATCTTTTAAAAACTTTTAAATATGATATATCATCATTTTTAAATTCAAAAAACTAAAAGAAAAAGAAAAAGTTGGCATTCTCCTAAACGGTTGTTCTTGTTCAAACATAGAATGTGAGACACTACACATAGCATAAATGTTATAATTCATGCCACGTCTATCATTTGCTGATTGCAAATGCCATGTCAGCAACACCAATGGATTGTCACAAATCTGATGGACTCACATTCTTTGCCAAAAGCATAACATTATCATCACAAGTGAATGGCTGTGTTTGTGACACAATAGACATTTTGTGGACCACAATTTTACTTCTATCTTTTGATTTTATGACAACTAGAGAAGCAAGGTGTTGAGAAGAACTGCTTCTCTCTTTTCTTGGCAATGGCAACTATGCACTCTCTTGCATTCTCCTCTCCACTCTACAACTCAATTCAGAAGCCACGCTCATACTCAGGTACAAACATTCTCTTCAACATTACTTTATGTTTGTTATTTGTTTTGTGGTTCCTGTGAAATGTTGAGAACTTATGTTGGACATTGTTTGGACCCCTATTCAATTTTATAATGTTTTTCAGATTAAAATAAAATAAAATTTCCTCTTCTCTGCAAAGTTGGGGGGTTAAACTTGCATGATTATAAGTGAATGATGGTCTCAAGTAGCCAAATTTGCTCCAATTGTTGACTGGATAATTAGTATGGCTTCCAGAATGCCAAATAAACAAAACAAAAGAAGGGTGGCATTATTTCCACTATTGTTTTCTTGACAACAAAAATTTATTTATATGATGGTCGAACAAACATTAATTCTTGCATTGTACAATATTTGGAAACAATACCCTGATGATATGTATGATGTTCTTGACAACATGCAAAAAGGACATGATATGTTGCTTTGCACATCCTTTTCCAAATGTAAAGACCAACCAGCCTTCAGAAGAGAAGTTGAGTTGTACTGGAGTTGTGGAGTAATAGGACAATAAAAAATTTACAATTAATAACAAAATTGTACTTTTGTAATGTATGTTGTTATGAGTGTGAATATGAAGTAATAATCTTAGAATTCTATTAGTTTTAAGCTAGCTGCGTTTCACTATTCTCTTTACATGTAGAGCAATTTCTAGTATCATCTTCCCTTAACCCCTGACCTTGAAATTTTGAACATATGATTTTGTTGGAACCTGTAAATTCAAGAAATAGGAACTGTATTTTAAAGATGAGCTCAAAGGCTCTACAATGGTGGAATAACAGAAAAAAGAAAGGATAAACCAGCGTGTGAACACTCATACTAGAGTACAATGCTCCTAACCAGAGATAAATATCTCCTAACCAACTCTAACAATATTTCTCAATGCCTCTAAACTTTCCCTCCCCTTTTCTTTCATAACAGAATATCCCCCCTCAAAGATAAGGAGAATGAACTAACTCTTATTTCACTTCTATCACCTTCTAGAATATGTCTAAGTGTCTAGGTGTCCTATCAAATTTCTTTGAAGATTTTTAGCTATAGCAAATAAAAAAGGATGCATATGATATGATCTGATGTTCACGGTGAAGATTATAGACTATTTGTTTTTGCAGTCACTTCAATCGTCCATGGAAGCTTGAACTTAAACTCCTCGTTCAATGGTCAACATTTACATATGCCACGTTCGACGTTACCAATGATAACTCAAAAAACTCCACAGCACATGCCAGCTATCATGATGGTGGGAAAACCCAAAATACAATTCATTCAAGGAACTGATGAACTGACAATACCAGATGTGAAGCTGACAAAATCAAAGGATGGAACAAATGGCATGGCTATCTTCAGGTTTGATCAACCATCAGTTTTTGATTCTTCAGGAGAAGTAGGAGACATAACTGGTTTCTACATGATTGATGAGGAAGGAGTCCTTCAGTCTGTTGATGTAAATGCTAAATTTGTCAACGGAAAGCCCTCAGGAATTGAAGCCAAGTATATAATGCGGACCCCACGGGATTGGGATAGATTCATGAGATTTATGGAGCGATACTCTAATGCTAATGGTTTGCAATTCATAAAATATTGAGTTGATGTGCTAACTTTTTCGCTTCTATTCTTTTGTCCTCTGTCAAGAAGTTTGTTTTCTGTAATTTAGTTACCACCATGTAAGTGATTTCCTATAGATCTTAAAGCTCATTGTTCTACGGCTTTCTTTTATTATGTTTAAAAAAAGGCAAGAGTTTTTGTTAGGAAAAATTGTAACACAAGCATGCAGCTGCATTGCAATTCTTAAAGCATGTTTTGTATGTTGTTTTTTTCTACTAAGCTTATTTACGGGGCTATTTACCTATTATGGTAGTAGAATGTCTCCCTAGCTAATGGAGAAGGAAATAGTCTGGATGTTCAGGCCGGATTTTATTGAATCGGAAAGATACAATAAAACTATGTGCTTTTATACACACAAAACTATAGTAACTGAATTTTCCATTTCTTTTGAGAAATGGAGAGGATTCTTGCTCCCAACATAGTAAACTTATAGCGTAAATACATAAAAATTAATTTATACTAGTATATCATTAATAAATACGGCATAACCCTTTTCTAGTTGTTTTCTTCTACTCAATTCATATGCGCCTTCTCAAAAAGAGAATGCCATCAGATAAGAGAAGTATTCATATGGCTCTCTATGTACAGGATTTTCCTTCTCAATCATTTTCAATGTGACATGTTCAAACTATTTGATTATGGATACTTCTAGACGGTGGGAAAATCAAAATCATGTACAGCAACTTGTTGGTCTGGACCTTGTCCATTACTGAAATGATTTATTTGATTAAGGATTAAGCACAAATGGTTTTAATCATACCTAACCATAGTTGAATGGATCAAATCAAACTATTGGAATTTAGAATAGTCGAATATGCTTTAAGGTGAACATTACACAATAAAATAATCATACAGAGCAGGAAGTAAAGTTTACCGAACCTGGTAGTTGCTTGCATTTCCTCCATAACAGACAAAATTGTCACTTGCCAGTGTCAAGTCATACAAAAAATAATGCTACAAGATTTGTCCGAAAAGAAACTTCTGGTATCTATCACCATGTGATGAATTATTTCACGGATGCTAATCTCAACATCAATATGGAGTGTACATTTCATGCATAATTGCACATCAAAAAATTGAACCTTGCATACCTTGGAAGAGAATTTCACTGCAATTTCTTTTCTACCATCGATTGTTTAAAATCCATTTAACAATCACTGTTTGATAATATCAACTGGTTATAGTTTTAAAAACGACTACAGAAAAGTTTAATTAATCAAGTAGTAGACTTTACAAAAAATTTATTGGCAGAAACTTTAATTGTACAAAAACCAGAAGCAGCGGGTGAGGAAAGAAACAGCTCGTAATTTTCTCTAGTTGAGTCCATTTTAAAGTAGCTAAACAGTGATAATAACCCGTTCACGCAGCTAGCTATATACAGAAAATGAAGTGCCAAATATACTCAAATGAAAGCGCCATTATCAAAAGACAAAAAATAGCCAAGTCCCAACAGAACAAGTTCTTTCCTGATTTCAACAATAAACTTGTTGGTGTTTACCATTAACCATGATAAATTTGTTTATTTTTCCTATATGAATCAAATGAACAAAAATATTACATAAAAGAAATTTTAAACCTTATAAAATGCATTCTAGTAAACCACCAAGTAGAATACATGAAGCAGAAATCAGGAAAACTGGTAAAAAAACGTATAAAGCAAAAGAATAAGTCTCCGAGCCGGGGTTTTCAACAAAGAAGCCCGCTCAATATGCTTCGACACGTGTTCAGCAGTAAGTTCACAGCAAGATCCCAACAATAACTTACAGTTCTTCCTCAAATCAGGGAAAGCATGTCTCAATCTGCATTAAACCTCACTGCAGCCAGTGATATAATATTTTCCCATTCTTTTACAATGGATTTCTTTGCTCATTCTTCCAAGAATTTTTTGCAGCTTCAGCAGATGAATCGGTAGACTCTCCACTACCATCATTTTTTGGTTTTGAGAAGAAAGGATCCCATTCATGAGGACCAACCTCATGCTTTCCCTCATCCAACAAAGCATATTTCCAACTGTTCTCCTCAATGAAGTTTTTATCGATACGATCTTCAATAATATCCTTCCTCAAATGTGTAACTTTGTCAATTACTGCTTGTACAGCAACGTCGAATGCGTCTTTAAGAGTTTCTAACTTGGAGCGAGGGTCAGCATATACTAGTCTTGGAATGAGACCAATGACCTCTTCTCTCATGATTCTCACTTGTTCAGGAGGTATCCGATTAAGTATTTCCTCTATACTCATATTCCTCTTACGAATGTCGTCCTCTGGAATGAAGACAGAATACTTGGTATAATTCTTAGGAAGATGCCAAGTATACTGTGTGTATGCCGAACCTGGATGGAAGAAAACAGGTATACAGCCAGCCAACATTGAATCAAAGGCAGACCTTCGAGTGTATGAATCACCCTGAGGTTGCAAGCAGAACTGTGAGCCTTGAAACATCTGCATTATGCTGCTGGGAGAATGACATTTGCTTTCACCAAAGTCACATTCCAAAAGCTTACCAACCGGTGAACTTCTGCATTGCTCAATTAACTGACCCCTGATTGATTTGGCATTCCCAGGACGGGGAGCTCCAGCAAATGAGAAAAGCCACTTCCTTTCTAATCCCCTCATTCTGTCCTGCCAATTGAACACATCAGCATCTTTTGCAGGGTGGAAGTATGTAGGATAAGGAATGCCAAAATCATTTGCATTCCATGGACTCGACTCTACCACAAGCATGGACATATTCTTCGCTGCCGGTAAAAACAGAAGCTTATTCCCCCAGTCTGTTTCTTCCTCAGACAATCTCCGGAAATCCCATGTTATCCTCCCTGCAACAAGAAAATGATCCTTCCCATTCATTATACTCCACTCCGGCCTCTTCATAAGCCAGTCAACCAGATCAAGCGAAGCCGCATCCCTCCTCGAGATATTATAACCCCAAAGATAACGCGCAATATCAAACCCAGCATAAAACGGCACAAAAATGGCAGCAGCAAGCGAAGAATCCTCAGTCAAACACTCATACTGCTTCATCCGATTACTAAATATAACATCAACCGCAAACTGATTTGTCGCATACCAACCCGTATCTGAGAACACCCCTTCAACATTCTCAAGCGGCGGCCCAAGACCAGCATTGGTGGTAAACTTACACATATTAGTCCAAAGACTCAAACTTTTACACTCCTTCAACATATCCTCGTTAAACCTTGAAGGAAGATCATACACATAAATATACCTCCCCCCACAAGGATCACTCTTATTTTCACCGGTTTTCAACGCTTTCATAAAAGGAAAACCATTTTCCTTCTTCTTCTCCTCCTCCTCAGGGTCAGGGGTGTCACTCTTAATCGCAACCGGGTCAGGAAACCCAATTTTTCTCGGAGGCGGTAGCGACGATTTAACTGGAGGTTTATCAATTACATCATGGGTTGATGTAGATTCATCAAGATTAAAAGAAATAGGCGTTGATTTGGTAATGTGATCATCAACAAATTGAGTGGTATTTGTAGTAGTAGTATTATCGGCTCTAAGGAATACAAAATGAAAGTATAATAGAAAAATCCATAGAAAAGCAGATAAAGAAGCTAAACAACAAAGGCGTGAAGTTTGATTCTTTGATCCCCCTTTTTCCATTTGGTCAGGGAGAACGCCCGCCACAGGGCGCCGTCTCATTTGCATTCAATCAACAATTCATTTGTTCATCAAATCTTAACCTAAACCTAACCCTAAGCCTAAATCTTAATAAAAACCTAAACCTAAGAAGTATGATTAGGATTAGAGATGGAACAAGATTTTGAAGCTAAGATGGTAAATAACAATTGAAAGGAGAATGAGTTTTGAAACAAAATGAAAATGGAGTTGATGGGATGAATGGAGAAGAGGGAGGAATCGAGACTTACAGAGATGGAGATTGGAGAGAGATTGAAGGAGAGAATATTGAAGAGAAAGAGAGAGAGAGAGAGAGAGAGAGAGAGAGAGAGAGCACAGGTTAGTAGTAACGTGCGCCGAGATTGTCTCTCATGACATGATTAACGTGTCGGTGCCGAGTTGGATTTTGACGCGTGTTTATGAGAGTGTGTGTAATGTGGGAAGTGTTTCCTCTCCTTGTACATTGCGTCAAATTGTGTTCTATGCTCATGCTCCCAAATACCAACGGGATTACCAAAACTAGGTACTACTATCATTTTCATTCTTTATTTTCTTTTTAAACTTATGTTTATATAAAATGGACTCTAACTCTAAGTCTAAGTATAAAATGGACTCTAATTTTCTAAAAGAGAATGTTAAACAGTGTTCTGTAGACATTGGTTAACCATATAAAAAGAGTACGATTATATTAAAAAGTTATGTAATAATTACTTGATAAAAAATAAGAGCTTACATTTTCAAGACATAATTTCTATTTTTAGATTCTTTAACCAGTGCTCCAGAGACACCGGTTAACAAGACCCTTTTTCAAAAGATACACTTTTTGGATTCTACAAAATTATGGTGGCTCACCGTGATTTTGATATATCCAACATGATATTAAACGTATGCTTAATTGGTCACAAGCATTTGAGCATTCCATTTAGACACATAATATTTTTAGTGTGAATCAGATATTATATACACTGTAGAGCTCTCTCTCAAGAAATTTAACATTGTTGTATTTGCAAGTTTTGAATTTGAACTCATTCCTCTAGTTAAGCAAGAGGAAATAAACTAAAATAAAGTGTATTTTAAAATAATTAATTGAAATATATTTTTATATGTGTTCAAATGTTGTGCTCAAAATACTTGTGGTCGTAAGATTTTCTCTCATAACACAAGCGATTGATGTGCAGTGTTATAAATTCCATACTAACTCATTTGATTCATTAAGGGCGTCCTAAACACTTTAGAGATTATGATGTGATTTTAAAAATGGACGAATAGGCTAGTTCGTCCTCAAATATGTATAAATCAATCAAATTCATTATCAAATTTTTGTAAATATCTAATTAGTTGTCAAGTTTTCTTAAATTGTATCAAATGAGTTCATCCGTCAATGGATATTGTGAGTTTGTTCGCATATTCATCCATTTTATTTAAAGATTTTGAATTTGTATTGAATCAGCGTATTCTATCAATTTATTTTTGTAAAAAAAACATTTGTAATGAAATATTCTGGTTTTCTCTCTGTAATAATAACTATTGTGCTTAGGTTGTTCCTTCAAAAACTATTGTGCTTACTGCGTGCTTAGGCTCTATATATATTTTTCTCTCAAAATTAAGTGGACACAAAATTTTGGGCATAAGATTTAGGCACATGCAAAAATACACATTTTATAATTATTTTTTCTTTTTATATATATATTAAAATTTTATAAATGTGTCAAAGTCTTGTGACCGCTCAAGAATTTCTCTTTTTCTCTATGCAAAAGCAGTCAGCAATATAATTGGAATAGTTTAGAAAACAATGTCCAAAAGTTCTAACTCAACGACAAAAATACAGAAATTGTTTAGGCCAGACGCTATAGTTAGGGTTTGAACCCCCTTTTTTCCCGTTATGGTCGGGTTTCAAACTCCAGACCTTACATATATTATGCATTGTTCATACCAACTGAGTTAAGCTAACGAGGACAGGGTTTGAACCCCTCTAATGGTATGTGTGAGTTTCGATAGTTTTTTTGTCATTTTATCTATCCATAAAATTTATTTAAAAAATGAGAAAAAAAGGATACGCATCTCTCATATTTGGCTTTATTTATAGAGTCTTGCTAACGAGTGTTGACACTCATTAAGAATTTATAATAAAGATAGGAGAATGTTAACTAGTGCCCCAAGGGGCATTGGTTAAGCATCCAAAACAAGTAAGTTTTTGTAATAAAGTTGTGTAATCATTACTTGATGATCAAAAGTAACATCTTATATTTCCAACACAAAATTTTTATTTGTAGATTCCTTAACCATTTTTCTGGGGCACTGGTTAGCAAGACCCATAAAGAAATAATTCTTTAAAAAAATCAAAGATTTCAATTCCTAATACAATAAATGCATAGATTTTGATAAAATCTTACTGCTTTAGATGTTTAAAGAGAGTCAAATGACACTTGTTAACATTTCTCATACTCCCTCCGTCTCTAAATAATAGTCGTTTAAGGTTTATGCACGATTATTAAGGAAATGATTAATTGTTGATTGATTTTTTCCAAAAATACCCTACTTTAATAAAACGTTGATTGATTTTTTTTTCCATAAATATCCTACATTAGTTAAGCGTGGATTGATTTTTTTTCCCTCATAATTAAGGTTAATGGATTGATATTTTTCATCATAATTAAGGTCGCAGCCAGAGACGCGTCATCGTCTACTTGTCAAAGTGCAACCGACACACATACAACAACGCTCTCAAATTCTTCTATTTTGGACAAATCATTTTAAGACGTCGTTGTGTCATCATTATCACCATCACCATATCAAACATCAGATCCACCACGATTCAATTCAATTCAATTTTATTTTTTTTTTGAGTGAATTCAATTCAATTATTAACGACTGATGTTAGAACCACTAATAATAATATTAACAAATAGAAAATATATATGTCCTCACAGCAAGGATCCTGCACGTACTGGGACCGATTGTGCAGGAAAACTGCTTTTTATGGAATAATAATGTCCACATTCCTTTATTGCATCCGGGGTCGAGGGGATCTATTTGTTTATTTGTAAAGAAGCTGTAAAATGAAACTGATGTAGTACGTGATGTCCAATTGGATATTGGGATGAATGTGTTAGGGGAGTCGGTGTAAAGATTACTGTGTCTAAATACAAATTTGGAGAAGGAATATTAACCCCAAACATTGCCTAAAAATATTTCACGTAATTGAAAAAAAAGTCGGGAAACAAGTATTTTTAAGTTTTAAATTTTTAATAGAAGTGAATTAGCTCATTCTTAACACTTAAACAACGTTTAATGAGTAACCAAAAAACAACGTTTAATGATGTTTATGCATTATGACTAAACGCTATGGAGGGAGTTCAAAAGAGACAATTATACTCTATTTATAGTGCTAAACTTCTCCCCTCACTTACTTTATGTCACGCCTTGGTTTTTGTTTTGTTTTTTCTTATCAAATTTTTTAAAAAATAAAAAAATAAGAACTTCTCCCCTCTGTCTCTTCCTGTTTTGATATTTAAATTTATTGAATTATTATTGGTTGCTTCTCTTTAGATGTATAATTTGTTTTTCCTGGAGCTGTTGACAACAGGGTTAAGCAGGGAGATTGATTCGAAGTTTGAAACTGATTCAGGACTAAATAAGTACATGAACATAAGAGATATCATCCAATATTACAATTAGAAATATGACTTTGACTTTGATTCAATGCCGTTTTCAGAAATCAGGTATTTGGATTTTATTATTGTCATCAACAAACATGGTTACCCACTCTACATTATGAAAGGAAGATACAAAAAGTTGAACTTTTCCCATCACTTTTAAATAGTGAAATGAAATGGTGATAGTACAGGCAAAAAAGAGAAAAATGATTCAGGACCAAATATCCAAAGAATCTTATGGCCAAGCATCTGGGGAGACCTTTTCACTGATTGTGGAACCAAATTGTGGACCTCCTTTCCTATATTGAATAAGAAACTCAATAGGGTATCCCTTCAGCTTATGAGGAACAATCCCAAGATCATTGAATGTCAAAGCTGCAAATTTCAACAAACAGAAAATGTCGGACACAAGACAGTGAAAGAGAATTGCAGAATAATGTCTTGAAACAATGAATCAAAGACCTTGTGATTAAGTAAGGAACTCACCATTTTCTGAAACAACAGTATCTGCAGCATAAGCATGGATCTGATCCAGATTGAACATCTCAGGCTTGGGTAGTGGAAAGGGAAGCTTATTTAAGAATAATTCCCTTGGTGTTGCCAATGCCTGAAATCAATCATGACATACAATGATGACATTAGAGTGACATAATTTACTCTTAGTAGGAAACTGGTTATTCCCCTCCCATGAACAGTTAATAATGCACAGCTAAAAGAAAAAGGGACCTTGTTCCAAAATAAAATCCTAAAACAGAAGAGAACCAACTGATAGCTCTTTCAAGTCGCATATGAGATTGTGAGCTACTAACTCAGATATCCCCAAATAGCATATAAAGCGCAGCAAATTAACATAAATCTATACGAGAGTCTTTGGCTTATCTTCAACTGGGGAAGGTAGCTTCATTGCAAGAAATGATATCCCTCCCCAATTACATATTTGAAATAGGATTACTGGATGTGTTAAAAAAATGAACTATGCATGCATGAAATTCTATAAATGTGAAACTTCTGGAATTGCATTGTATAAAAATATTGAAAGCATTATAATGACCCCAGCAGGCCAAAAATATGTCCATCAATGGCATTTCATTAGTAAGTAAGTACACAAGTAATCAACTAATGAACAAGTGATGAACCCACCTTTGCAATGGGAAGAGGCACGTTTACGTATCGAGGCCATTCACGAATCACATCGTACATAATTTCTGCCTGCATTTAACATAAAAAGATTCAACATCATTAGGAAAATACTATTAGCTAGCTACTACTACATCTGTCCCTATTTATAAGACCCTTTTGCCAAATTTTGTTGTCCCTTTTTATAAGAACCTCTTCAAATATCAAGGTGCATTCATTAATTTTTCACAAAATACCCCTAATTAAATGAAGAGATTTAAAAGATCAATTTCTCTCTTAAAAAATGAAGGATAAATTTGGAAAAAGAATGTATGTTGCTGACAAATTTAATGGAAGAACATTTTTTCTTAATTCTTGTGCTTTTATCAAAAGGGTCTTATATATAGGGACGGAGTGAATTGCTGAGACATTAAACTCGGGCAGCTTGTTCCAGAAGCTTCTATCTTCTAGTTAAACAGTTAGTGCTGTAACTAATTAAGTTGGTCAGATAGACTTCTCGATAAATACTCTAATCACTGTAGATTCTGTAAATGTTGTAATTTCATAAACAAAAGGATTACAAACACAGATATGATTTTCTCAGTTTTCCTCACTATCTCTCAACTTTCTATCATACATCATTTCATTGATTTCTTCAACTAATTTTTCCTAACAAGCAATATCTCTTGTTTTGACAAGGGATGCACAAACGAAAGGATAAAGTCGAAGATTACCAACTGATGCACAGTAAAGATCTCAGGACCACCCAACTCATAAATCTTTCCCATGCTAGTGCCATCATCTTTCAAGGCTGTAGTAAGTGCCGCGGCGACATCAACAACATATACAGGTTGGATTCTGCAATAATTGAATGTAAAAAAAAAAGTAAATTTCAATGCCATAAGGAAGAATCACTAACAATACAATTCACTTCAGTAAAAATCATCGAAGTTAAGAGTAATTGTTTGATAGATTTGCTCGTACTTTGTGTTCCCATTCCCCATCAATGGAATAAAGCCATACTTCTTTGCAAAATGAGCCCATCGGTTTAAAATCCGGTCCTCTGTACCAATCATAACAGCGGGTTTGAAGATCGTGGCCTGTTAAGTGTGATATTATGAATTCTCAAATTAATGCTCTTGCAAGATAGCAAAGCATGATGATCATAATATTTTAACAGTATTAATGCATATGATTCTCATTTCACCATTCACAGAAGAAAAAAAATGTATGTCTCTATTTTGTTATCAGATATATACAGAGACAAAAAATATCACAAAATATAGCCTTTCTTTGCTAGGCTTCAAATGTCAACAAAATATTAGAGAATAGTTGCTCCTTTTACATATGAAAACGGAACTAGAAATAAATTACTGGCCTAGAGAGTGAGAAACTAAACATACCTCAGGTAATTCTCTTAAAACCGCTTCTTCGGCAGCTGCTTTACATCTAAGCATCCTGGAAGAAGATGAAGGAGATGCACCTAAGCAAGAAACTTGAATGAACCTCATGATACCACCATGTTCTTTTGAAATCTGCAACGACTCAATATGAATATCAAATAGCAGATCAAATTTGGAAATTACAGATATTACAATAATAAAAAAATAAAAAATAAAAACATTCAAGCTAAGCAAAACCAAGCTTTGCAAGGCTTGATATTGGCTCACTTAACATGTACTAAGGGCCCATTTGGTGCAACCTAAAAAAAGTGATTTTAATACTCAATATTTTAGAGATTAATTTTTAGAGATTTTTAAAAAAAGCAGAAGGTGTTGTGTTTGTTTGCCATAATGAAAATAACTTTTTCTTTAAAAAAATCTGTTATAAAAAATTGATTTTCTGAGAAGCTACTAAAAACAGCTTCTCATTTGAAAAAGTGATTATTTTATTTGAAAAGAAAAAAAAAAGAAGTGATTTTTTCATGAAAAAAGCTGCAACAGAGGGGCTCTAAACCTCTCATTATTGTATGATCAACCAATACTCAAATGCATTGGAGATATCACCTAAAGTTTGCAAGAGGCTTCTGAGCCCATTGAAACTGCTTTGAACCTCTAAACTGAAATGCTTTTCTCAGATAAGCTCATGACTCAATCTAGTGAATCATACAATTTTCAATTGATTCGATAATCATTTCGGAAGACTTTCTTTTAAATAAATAGTTGAAACCCTGTCAGGAATGGTTGCAAAACATAAGAGTCAATATGTGAGCTTGAGAGTCGCACTGAACATTTTGGATATGTTATATTTTTTATGCTTAGTATCAATTTTAGTTGACCAGATCCCATAATACACAATAGATTCTTGAGAACATTATGGTAACCATGTCGAGTTGACTTTCTTTTTCCCCTTTCTTTCACAACTTCATGAACATCCTAAATTTCAGTTAGCAGCGTGTTTATCAACATTGGAGGCTACATTTAAATTCATTTTCTTTAAAGATTTAGAATGTTCTGTTATTATTGAAAATAAACGCCAATGTACAAACACTAAGCAAATAAAATTCTCAGAGAGTAGTTAGTGTTTCAAAATTTAAGAATAAGACATTAACACGATGATATGGGATGAGAAAAAATTAACAAATCTGAAAGAACATGCCTTTGCAAGTTTCTCGGCCATGTGATAGTGCACTTCCTCATAGCTGTAGTTTCTTGTCTCATAATCCCTTCCTGCCAACAAACAAATAAGCCGAGTATGTGATTATGAGACAAAAAATCGCATACTTTCCATTATGTGAGGTTGTGTGAGAATTTTGTGAGATTACCAATAAGATTGATGACAACATTGGCTCTAGCCATTACAGCTTTAACCGAACTCTCATCTCTTGGATTGAATTTCATGGGTACAATCTGGGCATATTAATCACGGGATGATTAGCACAAATAGTGAATGGAAATAGCCCACGAACATACCACTACTTACTTTCCATTCTAATAAGGAAAAAAGAAAAGACAAAAGTGAACTCTTCACAAGTATTAAAACGTTTAAAAATGTTACCTGTCCTAAATCTCCCATCAGTTTGAGATGACGAGGAGAATCTTCAGAGCCTCGGAAAGGAACTAAGACTTGAGATCCCATTTTAGCTGGAAGAGGGAAATGACATCCCAAAAAAACAAGCAATACAAGATTTAGGCTTTCTTAACAATATTCGGGTAAAAATTTCGTTGAAACAATTACATAACCCACAAACTTACCAAGTTGTTGAACAACATAACGACCAAGGAATCCAGTCGCTCCAAATACTGTGGCAACAATACCACTGCACAAGGAATTGCTTTCAAGATTAATTTACCAGCCATTTATAAGAACATTTAACACAGATCAAAATCTTCTGAACCCTATACTTACTCAAAAAAGTAATGGAAGGCAAGTAAACCAAGCAAAAAGGTGAAAAGAAGATTTTGATCCTAAGTATGATCCTAATCTTTAGGTTAACGAGGTTAATAACTATAATTCATACTACAAGAAGAATTTGCAAAATAACCATTTCTATTCATTCAGAATGCAAAAAAACAAAATTGAACAGCTCCCAAGGAAAAATCAATCCTAGCCTTAAAACTGCAGAGGCCTACATTCGATAAATGAGAAACATTCATGATATAACTTCAAGAAGGCATAATATTAAACATCATACATCACGCTAAATAATGAACTGATGATAATACAAATGATTATTTACAGTGTCTAGTCCGTCCTAAACATGCAAAATCAATCTATAGTTGCATCCAACCAATCTTAAAACATTTTCACAGTTTGATGAACATCAGTACGTACTAAACAATGTAACCTCATTTCGTGAAAACATTATTTCAGATTGTTTCAAGTGCAGAAACTACATCCAATTAGGAAAATTAATCAAATCTTCTCCTATGGATATATCAGCTATAAAATGTGTCTAGACTAGACTCTAGACCACACAAATATAGGGGCCAAAGTTAACAGTTAATGGAGAAATCACTAGCAGTTGGCTTCATTGCCAGCTATGGAGCACGGACTCTGACACAACACAGATACCGCGACATGGCTAACGTCCAAAATATAGGAGACAGAGACAGAGACACCGCATACAAATATATAATTAACATGACAAAATTCTAAATTGAGAATTAAGATTAAGGCCCTCAAAAAAAAATATTAAGATTACAAGGAATCATTTATAATGCAATCTTATTCTTCAAATATATAATCTTAAGATAAGAAGATGAATCATGTCTTTAATAACAAGTAGTTAATCCTATGATAATGAGCCTAAAAAAATCATGAGACATCATTGTTGTATTTGTCTCAAAAAGTATACGATATAAGCTAAGGTTAGAGAGTTCGAGAAGTGTATGGCTCAAAGCAGGTGTCGGCTCAGTCTCTTGACATGTATCCGAACCATCTTTTTAATTGAACACCGTTAAGAAGTGTTTGACACATGTTCAAGGCGTGTCCGAGAAGTGTCAGTGTCTGAAAGGTGTTTGTGCTTACGATTACAGCTTTAGTTTTTGTTTCTTGGTAATCCAAGATCTAGCAAGGTCAAAACCCCAATCCAAAACACTAGTCTGCATCTATACCAAAAGTCCTAAGTGAAAAAAATTTGCAAGCCCCGTATATATACGAGCGGATTCAATAAATCAAGGACTTCAATCATACTCATTTCTCTCAGCAACTTCCATCAAATTCAAAATACCTCGCTTAATAGCTATCTAGCTCAAAACTCATATACAAAATGTAGAACCTAAACTAAGAGAAATGAATATTTATTTTATGAATATTATCATAAAATTGAAAATTTGAAGCAATGAGGTTAACCTGACAGATGATCTTCCACCAGTACCCTTGCGGACGAGGTGACCAACGCCCTTGGTAGCTATGGTGGAAACATAACGCTCGTGATTTACACCATAATCTGCAATTACAATTAGTTAATTAGTTAATTAAAAATGGAATTAAGAATTAAGAATTAAGGATGATGCATTATACAAATTCGGAAAACGTACAGTGATCGGAAATTGGATAGCTGGATTTGAGCAAAGTTGAGGATTTCAGAGATTCGTGGCCTAAGCGTCTTGTAATAGCTTGCATCTTAGCGTTACCAAGAAGAACCTAAGCAGAGAGAGAGAGAGAGAGAGAGAGAGAGAGAGATGTTGATATGCTATGCTATGGAGGCCGGAAGGTGCACGATATTTGGCCTAGATCTATTATTACCACCTCTTTTATTTTAAAATACACCCACCCCTTTTTTTATGAAATGTTTATCTCTATTCTCTACGTACTGCACAGATTAATTTATAGATCCGGTAAAACCACGGTGAGTGGAAAAACTCTTTCTCAAGAAGAGATTTAACATTATTGCATTTTATGGTTGGATTCGAACACATGACATCTGGTTGAACTGAATGAGATCTATTATCGAATACACTCACCTTTTATCTAAACATTACTATGTTTTTTCATTTCATATTTTTTTATAATTTAAGGTTTTTCTACAATGCTAAACAAAAAATACTATTCTTATTTTTCAAACTCTAAGGTATAGTTGAAAACAAGGATTTATTATATCATCAATTTCTATAACATACTTTGTTTTGAAACAAGATGAAATGCTATTGGCAAATTAACTTATAAAATTTACAAAATTTGATTTTCAGATGTAAATTTAAGGAGAAAATACGCACATAAAAGGTTAATTTTTGGTACACATTTATACATTCTCAAATTTTTAAAGGTATACCAACATCTCCAAATTTTTATGGAACTCATAATTTGATAGAACACATGTGAATTTTAACCAATCAACAAGAGGGATAGAGAACGTGTGCATCAGAGAGTGTGTTGATATTTGATAGAATTCTTTGTACAAGTTAAGAGCACTTGCAGGTAGTTGCTAAACCAGCAAAATCACTAGCTCCTATGATGAAGGGGGGTTTTAAGTTACTAATATGTATAATAACTTTAGAAATGGTTGTGATTAAAGTCATACGTTTATGATTAACTGAAAATGTAAACATATTTACACATACAACGTAAATTAAATTCGTAGAGTATTCATATATAATATCATATTGCAAAGGATAGTTCACTAGCATATTATGACATTGTACAAAAGAGTTGATTACACGATCAGAGATGATAAAAAAAACTGAACAGCCAACTATGCAAAAGAGAAAATATAAGCAATGTCATTTCTGTCGGATAGTAAATGTAGTCAAAACCTCAGCCTCAGCCTAGAAAAGGGCTTGATTCTGCATTGCTACTGATAAGAAAAACGTGGAATACACAAGACTAGTTCCAACTCTAAACTTTTCTATGCAAAAACTCTACTGCCTCATTCTCAAAACTACTTTATTGTACATAATTGATGATCCCAATTCAGACACCCCATGTCAACCTTTCTGCAACAGCGGATCATCTTACTTTTTTCTTGTAACAAAACATGTCAAGCATGCATGAACTTCTCAAAAGGATGAATCAACTCATAACACTTTCAACCAGGAAACTCGTTTACTCCCCCCACTGGAGCGGTTGATGGACACGTCTGTTCATTTTATGTCTCTGTGTGTGCCAATGCAGCAATGGCAGCAACTCAAGCATCACCACTGTTTCCGCTTTTGATTGCCACTGCCTCTGAAGGTTCTCAATCTCTTTCCACCACTAACTATGAAGATTTTCAGACATTCTCAACTTGTTTAAAAATCCGGCATGCCAGTTGATCGCGATGAATATTCAGTCACCAACTTCAAAAACATGGATGACTTATCTTCTAATAGCCTCAATGGAGTGTCAAACTCTGCAACTAGACCTGCAAAAAATGTCAAAAGATAACATCATGAGCACAGTAGTGAAACATAAAAAATAAAAAAAATCATTTCCAGCCATCCCAAGCACTCAATTTAAAATCACATCTGCGCTCTATTTCCTTTTCATGTTGTGCATGAAATGGGAAGATAGAGAAAAGAATTATATAGATACATGTTGCTCCCTGACAGATTTAGAAGTGAGCAGACACATGTAGTAAAGTAACACGTAAGTGGACTCATAAATTGAACACATTGTCAGCCAATTTTACTATTTTTGGTATTCCTTGGACTAAAAGACTAAATTGATTTAAAACTGACACTACAACAGAATCTCGCGTTATAAAAGCAGAATCTACAACCTGCTGAACTTTCAACTCTCTTATATGACTAGTATTTACTTTATCAGAGATAACATTTTGACAGCAATTTAGTACTGTCTGATGATGGTCAGTGAATATGACAAGGTGTCGCAACTCACTAGCCATCTATTGAACGTAGTTAAGCGTGATTTTCAACGTCGTTAACCACAAAATTTTTGGTGTTCAAATATACATAATATCCTTTAACCATCCAGATTGTGTTCAAATATACATGATATCCATTAACAACAAGTTTTGTTTAAATATACACCAGAAAATAGTAGTTAATGACATTTAAAATAATGGTAAATTATATCCAATGGATGGTTAATGAGTTGTGACACCTTGTTATATTCGTAAACCATCCACTTGAATGTAATTTATCGAATATTTGAACTATGTTACTATCCAAATTATTGTCAAATTTAAGTGTCAAAAAACACAACTCATACTTTATTTTGTTTGGGACATGAATGTTTGCTTTCATGGAACAATTTCTCAAAGCTGCAAAGCCTATAAGCATTTTACTGCAAAAAAGAAAGAAAAGCCAAAGAACAGTATAAAACAATACGTACCATCACTGAGTACCAGGACAAGATCACTGTCAATAACAGTAGGAATACGATGAGCAATAGTGCACACAGTACAGTCTCTGAACTCCTCTCGGATAACCTTCTGGATAAGATTATCAGTAGCACTGTCAACAGAAGCTGTTGCTTCATCAAGTACAAGTATCTTTGACTGCTTGAGCAGAGCTCGGCCAAGAGAAACAAGTTGCCGCTGTCCTACACTCCAATTATCACCATTTTCTAGCACTGCAAATTTGAAACAAATCATAAGATACCCGTGACTCAATATTTTACCTTCCCTTTTTCTTTTTTCAGGGGTTGGTGAAGAAAAGATACCAGGAATATTCCAGTATTTTGGTGGTCTCTTACCTGGTGTATCAAGCTTTTGTCCTTTCTCACGAATGATCTCTCCAAGCTGAGACTTATCTAGTGCCTATGAGAAGTTAAATACAAAGCAATCAAAATTAGAACCACCTACTCTTACATAAGATAGCCATAATGTTCAAATAACAAGGACTATTCAATTATTTTCTTATGCTATTAGATTTAGATAAGGAGTGAAAATCATAAGTGGATTCGGAAATTAATTCAATCATCTAACAATAAAATAGCATTACTAAGTTAAAAATTACACAAATTTTGTGCAATTATTTAAATGAAACTATCTATCTAAATAATACTATTATACTAACCTCCCAAATCTCTTCATCAGAATGCTCTTCAAGAGGATCCAGATTGCCTCGAATGGTGCCTTCAAATAAGGTTGGATCTTGTGGTATGATACTCAAATGGCTCCGAAGGTCATGAAGGCCAATTCCTGAGATATCAATGTTGTCTATATGGATACTCCCGGCTGCTGGTTCAACCAATCGAAATAACGCTTGAATCAAAGTAGATTTGCCACTGCCAGTTCGTCCAACTATTCCAATCTTCTTCCCACCAGGAAATGTGCAGGATACTCCATGAAGCACCAAGGGAAGATTTTCCTTGTAACGAACCTTCAAGAGAGAGAGAGTAGAGGGAAAATGAGGTGGATCATCGCCAGAATGAGGCAATTGCAGTAGAAAAATCACAATAAAGATTTTGATGCAATGCACATTTCTAAGAGTTTGCATTAGACTATAATGTTGTGCAACAGAAGAAAACATAAGAATCTTCCCGCACTCAAAAAATTTAAAAAATAAATAAAAATTAAAATGGCTAAAATCAAAATTAAATGCAGTAGAATAGGCATGAACTACTTGGTGCTGAACAAAGAACAGAGAGCATATTTAATGTGAAACTTAGATGGTACCTTCAGATCAATTAGTTGGATTGTCCCATTCACAGGCCATGAGGGTGGAGGGCGAAAATCTTCAATAAGTGGTGGTGCTTCACTAGGAATTTGACTGTACTGATAAATCCTTTCAATAGATATAATTTTATTTTCAAGTTTACAAAAGCTAAGTATCCAGCGAGACAAACGTCCATTTAAATTCAGGCCATACGTCACAGCAAGTCCGGCCATACCTATAAGCAGAAAAGTAACAGTAATTAGCAACAGAACATTGTTTACTATTGCATTCTGCTTGGTTCCAAACCATCACTTAAGCCATTTCCTATAACACAATCTAATACCATATACACCTGCTTTAAGTGAAATTGAAATGCAAAAGAACAAAATCATACACCAATTATGAGCTATCGGTAGACTATTCCATGTGATAAACAAATTCAACAGTAAAGACCTGAGTCATGACAATAGTGCGAAACAACTATGTAAACAGAATCAAAATAGTAAATATACCATAGGAATCATTTCTAGCAGTAACTTCAAATATACTACATAACTTTGTTTTGAAAAGATATACTACATAACTCAATCCTCCAGGATTTAACATCATGAAAATTGGGAATCAATCAGGAAAAAAACTCACTGGGGTCAATACTTCCACGGGGAAAGCTCACAAGTAATACCATGCAGAAAGCAAATACAAAAGTTGAAAGCAATTCCATGCGTAGGCAGAGCCACTCAATAGCTGCAAGACTGCAGAAGAATGGTCGTGCAAAACAATCCAGAAGATAGAGGTTCCTTTTCAAGAACCTTTTTTCTTGTCCAAAACCTCTGATGGTGGCTGCTCCAGCAATTGATTCACCAAAAAGTTGTATAATTGGAGATTTCTGGATGCTTACAATACGTACAAGTTCCCTTGAAGAAGCCATGTAGTATTTCTGCAATTAATTAATGGTCAAATATTAAGCCACAGCATTGGGGGTTAGGAAAACACAAAATGCAATATATTAATGGAGGATTTCTAGTCCTTTGTCAATGTATCTTCTCTGTACCCCTTGAATAAAAAATTTCCTTAACAGAAAAAATGATGAATAGGAACTTTATAATAAATGGGATTTATTTTATCCTTCATGGCTTGATTTTCAGCTAAAGAAATCTTTTTGAAAAGCAGATTGAAAGATTAAAAAATATGCTTAAGATTTCCGATTACCTGCATCCACAAACAAACAATTGCCATTGGGACTACTAGGAGCAAAACTTGCCATGTAACTTCTGACATTACAGCAACAATGCCAATAAGTTGTATCGTTGATGAAGCAAACCCTCCAAGTCTAAAAGGAATGTCAAGATCCACAACACTTTGATCAATTGAAACCTGAGGGAATAAAGGCAGTCCATTATATGATGTAGAGAGACAAAAACAAAAGAGTGGGAAACTACAAGAAAACTTACACGATTCAGGATCCTTCCAGCTGGTGTAGAGTCAAAGAAAGACATTGGTGCATGAAAAATACTCCTAAGCATGTTAAAAAACAGCTTCTGTGCTGCTGCTAGACCAAATGTAGCCACGAGAACGGCCCTAACAAATATGAAGCATGAGCTGCCAAAGGCAAGGGCCATGTAAACAAGAAGAAGAGTTGTGGGAGTTACTTTGGGCTCGTCTCCTTCTGTTTGAGGATTCGCCCAAGCCATCCACCAATTGCTGGCAATCTGAAGGAACTGAAATAATGTTTGTGCAATGATTATGAGGGGAATTAGTAAGCCTTTATAGGCTGCTGCCATGTAGGTCAGGTACACCTTCATGCTGACTCTACCTCTAACCCTCTCCTCTTCTTGAACAAGCTGTTTTTTTCTTGAGCGTTTTGCCTTCTTCTTTTCCTTTATTTCTGACGATCCCTCGTGAACTTCCTTCGCCAAACTGGCAATATCATTTACAGAAGAAATAGATTTCTTACTGGTCCTAATAGGTGCATCCAACGACTCATTTTCATCTGAATCTTCTGAGGATGAGTGAGTAGGAATGTCCATTGCCTCTATTGCTTCATGGTGAGCTGAAACTAGAGATCTAAAATCTGTTCCTGCCTGTAAAAGGTCATCATACTTTCCTGCCTGTATGATCTGGCCTTCTTTAAGAACCTTCAAAATTGGACAAAAAAATATTAGTAATTGAGAAAACTACTTTCACTTTATATCAACCACATTTTTAAGACATGAGATGATAAAGGATTCTTCTTAGAAATAAGACATGTAGGCAACTAAAGAAACTAAGGATCAATGTTAAAAGAAAACAATGTAGCTATATTTAGAAATATTGTTAGAAAGTATCAGCAATACATTCAATTACCATAATGGCCAATTGATACGAGTAACGAGTTTCTCTCAGGAGGAAGCTGCTATAAAACAGAACAATATCGGGTTTCACTCCTGAGCCTTAGTGTTGCACAAAGCAATTAAATATGGACCAAAAAGTCATACGTATTCCTTCTGACTTGTATTATAGCTGTCAACATCTCATGTCATATCCTATATATAACAATAATTTCACAAATCAAACCTATATTTCACACATGTTTCCCTACAATATCTCCAAAGTAGTAAAGAAATGACAGTGTAAACTTGCCAGAGTCTGATTTTTTTCATATTAAATACAGTGGGGGAAAAATCAACCACAATTCCAGTTATTTACTCACATACAGCCTAGCAATTTGACAGACTAATGAACTCAAACCAAGATCATAATATAAAGAGAAAGAATTAAGAACCCAACCAGGATATGCAGGGAGAAACAATGCATCACACTGAAATAGTAGAGAGCAACAGCTACCCCTGATCATGCAGGGAATATATAACTCTCAAATGCAAAAGAGTTATACCGTAATTTAAAAATAAAAAAAAACTAAAACACCTGAAATGAAGCATAAACATCAACTAGGCCTCTTAATAAACAAATGAAAGACAAAGCCAAGAGCCATACCAGTATCATGTCAGCAGCTGGAAGAAATTCAACTTGGTGGGTCACAAAAATAACTGTTTTATCTGCTAGTTCCGACAACACATACTCCTGCAGTTACGTTACATGTCATAGATTAAGAAAAACACCCTGAACCAATTAAGTTAAACAGTGTCATTAATTATTGGGAGAAACTAACTCTGAACAATTCTGATCCAGTGTGGGCATCAAGTGCACTAAAGGGGTCATCAAGGAGATAAATATCAGCATCTTGGTAGAGTGCCCGTGCGAGCTGAATCCGCTGCTTCTGTCCACCACTCAAATTTATACCTCTATCACCAATAATTGTTTGATCTCCATGTGAGAAAAGTTCTAGGTCCTTTTTCAGTGAACAAGCATGAATAACATTCTTGTACTTTCGTTTATCCATTGGGTTTCCAAACAGAATATTTTCTTCGATATTTCCTGACTGTATCCATGCTGATTGGGAGACATACGCCGCAGAACCACACACTCTTACCTGCAAAATAAATCGGTTACATCTTGTCAAAGCTGATATAAACAATAATAGTATCCTATTTCAAATGCCAAAGAAAAAATATAAAAACAGTATAGGTGAATTCTATCATTATGAAAAAGAAAAACAACATACTTCACCAGAAAGCTTGGGAATTTCTCCAAGGATGCAAGAAAGAAAACTTGATTTCCCAGAACCAACCATGCCACAAACGGCTACACTCATCCCCCTTTCTACTTTCATATGTATTCCTGAAAGAGTAGGCTTAGAGGAAGAAGGGTCCCAACAGAAGACACCGTCCATAATTTCTATGGCAATGTTAGAAGTTCCACGCGGCAAGACCGTAGTTGCATCTTCCCGCAATTCTTCGTCCTGCAGGAAACCAGATATGCGATCAAGAGAAACCTTTGTCTGAGCCATGGTTGATACCAAATCAGGAAAATTTCTGAGAGGTTCTTGAAGAATCCTGAAAGTGGCTAGAGCAGATAGAACACCACCTGCAGTCAGCTGAGTTCCTAAAAATACGGTTGTAGCAAATGTGACTGCTGAAACAAATATAGGTGAACTCCAAAATATGAAAGTTACGCAAGCCTGAGAGTAAAGTGCTTTCCTTAGCCACTTGAACTCTACTCCGCGCATTTCCTCCAATTTTATTCTGTATCTATCTTCCCAAGCTTGCAGCTTCAGAATCCTCATATTTCTCAGACACTCGGATGTTTTTCTCATCCGTTCATCCTTAGCAGTCATTAACTTGTCTTGATATTCTTCTTGTATCCTAGCCACAGGAACAGTGACAACAATGGAAATGATTGTAGCTATCAATGTTGCAACGAAAGCAATTCCAACATTCTTATACAAAATCACAAGGGCAAGAACAATCTGCAGAGGAAGCATCCACATATCATGAATGTACCAAGAGTAGTCCCCTACCCTCTGAACATCAACAGCCATGTAATTGACAATCTCACCACTTGTGTGACTTTGCTTGGCCGAGCTCGAGAGTCTGAGTCCCTTCTTATACACCATTGCAGTTAGAGCTGACCTAACATGCATCCCTAATATATCCACTCCTAGATACCACTGCCTAGTTGTCAGTGTCTCCACAAGCTTCGCCGCAAAGAATATACCAGTAAGGATATAACCCTCATGAGCAAAAGTCTCTTTCCCACCCAAGAAATCAACAAAGTAACTTATCAAGTATGGACCTACATATGAAACCAAAGTATTCATACCAGCAAATACAGCATTCAAAGCTGCTTCCTTCCAAAATGACTTGAGAAGAGCCCAAGCTAACGAAGGTTGCTTAGACGAATTTTGATTTTCAGCCTTCAATTTCTCCCAGTTAGAATTCACAGCCTTGTAACTAGCCTTGGCTCTATCACTTGGTGCAACAAGTGGAATGTCCTTAAGCTCAAGTGGTCTCTTTGCACCAATGGAAAGAAGTGGATTCAACCAAGAAAGTGTAGCTAAGCTAAAAAGTCCAGCATCCCTATATGGAGTAACCTTGAGACACCCTAGTTCTTCTTCTTCAACAAGTAACGGTTCTTGAAGATCAGAATTTCTACTAACTTGTATACCGCTAACACCCCTAACCGCAACTACGCCTAAAAAAGCAAGTGCTGGCGTGGCAGCAAAATTTGCAACGGCATGAGAACAAAAGTACTTAGAACCTTCCAACCAAAAACCTCTTCCATCAACATATAAAGTACACAAGCAAATAGCAAATGACAAAAACCACCAAACTCTTAACAAAAATGGAAACTTCTCTAACACCTTGAATTTGCAATTCAAAGCTGAGAAGCTTAACACAAACCAAGCTAAAACATGTGAAGCTGGCACAGAAATAAGTGACCAGTGTAGAACCTCACCCCAAATGATAGAACCTACATCAAAACTCAACACCAAAACTTCCACAAACAAAACATAGAAACAAGACAACACAGATAACTTGAACCAAACACCTATTGAAACATCACTCGTTTCTCTATCAATAACACTGCAAATTGGACTATCATTTGAGGTAGTACTGTCCTTAACGATTCCAATTCTCTTGTACACAAGAATCTTTCTAACAGAGAAAACAAAGAGAAACAACAGAACAAGAGTCAAGTTCACGCATATTGCTGCAAGTTCCAATACAGACAATCCCAGAATCGTGCTGGAAAGAATTTGCAACGATCCTGAAGATTCAGAAGTTGACAAAGCTGAAATTTTTTCGAGAAATTGGGCAATACCCATTATTGAATACGGTCTATCAATGAAGATGGAACGAATTCAAAATGATGGGTCAGCGAGAAAAGCATTACAGAATTTAGGAAACGAAGATGAAGCAGTAAAAATGAAATTTTGAAGGTAGAGAAAGAAACCCAATGGAGAAAAGTGCAAAATTGAGGAACTGGATTGTTGTGAAGATTTGTGAGGCAAGCTTGTTATGAATGGTGATGAAGTTGTTGTTTAACAAGCTTCACCTCTGAAATGGTGATTGCCAGCGATGAGGCTAAGCGTGTAAAATTGTAAAACAATCAGAGAGAGAGAGAGAGAGAGAGAGAGAGAAAATGAGAGAAAGAGAGAAAGAAGAAAAATTTGCTTCTTCTCCTCTGTTCTCTCTTATATAATGTGCACCTCTATGTCCCACACACACTTGCTCATATTTTTATGTTAATAATTTCACACTTATTGAACAAAAAATATTATCCTAAGAAAGAACATATAATTTATTTATTTTTTTAACAAAAAAGAACAGATAATTTATTAATTAGTTTTGTTTGTGATAATGTAGATATTCATCATTGTTATTAAATAAGTTTGGTGAAATGTAAATGATTAACTAGATATACAATTAAAAAAAGTAAATTAAGTTGAAAACAACACTCCCTCTAAAAAAACACTCAATGTAACAATTTTTTAAAAATTTGTTTGTTGGTGCTTGGTGGTACTAAATTTCCGATCAATTTGTTATTACAACTAAAAAAAAAATTTTGAGAGGAAATTTGTTATTGCTGTTTCTAATATGGTGCCGTGTGTTGTTTGTAATATGGTTCCGTGTGAGAGTGAGAAACCTTTCAGTTGCATTGAAGCAGGTGCTGAAAAACATTTGGCACTTTCGGTTGATGTAACAAAAAATGTCAAAAGCAAAATGACTCAGTGTGTGGTGGTTATGTTCAATGGTGGGACCATATTTCTTTTTTATGCTTTGGTTGAAAAGGTTTCGTCATCTCCTCTCTAGGTGAGATTAGCTTAGTTAGTAGTAACATCAAAACTATCGCTTCATTTTAACCATTATGTGTGCTGGGGACAGTTGGTGTTTGGCAAGTACAAAGAAGACACAAATCTCCAACCCTTTAACTTTTGTCTAGGATGCTCCCCAGCTCTCTTTGATCATCTTACATGGAGATATCTCTCTTTTAAGATTTGGTGCCTATTAGATATTTCAATTATAAAAGAAATATTTTGAATATCTAATAAAAAAAAGTTTTAATTTTGACCTTTAATTTTACATGAGTCCTACATTTTTTAATATTAGAATATTGAAATATGATGATACAGGGTTATTGATAGATGATTAATTGATTTCGTTTAAAACGTTTGTGTTAAGTGTTGGGTTAGAGAGATTGAATACTTATTAACTATTACTGTTAAAAAATTATAAACAAATGATATGTACATGTTAAACTCATTTAAATCTTAAAAGATATACGTCTCCACTATAAAACCTCTTAAACACACAATCAATGTCTCCACTATAAAACCTCTTAAGACAGTCATCTTGTGTTATACACAAGTCTCTTTTCCACCATCGTATCTAAAAGTTGCATCCTATTTTAATGGTACAAACTAGTTTGCATGTCATAGAATTAGAATTAATATTTAATCTAATTGTTGATTGATCCAATATTAAAAACTAGCTAGTTATACAAGCACGATATTATTGACCTCTGTTAAAATATTAAAATAAGTTATGAAGAGCTTCAACTTTAGACGGTTGATTGTTTTTAATTTATTATTTTAGACCGTAGGATATTATAAGATACAAGATATGTATATATAATACAGTTGCACCACAAAATAAGATACTTATATAATTGAATTTTATTTCATTGATAACGTAGTTAAATATATTTTTTTAAGAAATCGAAATGGAATTATATAACCACAACAGCGAGTAGTACCGAAGCATAAGGTGTGCCTAAGCAACCACTGCAAGATTACAATCAGTCAGCATACAATAGAACAGCTAGACACAGGTTAACCAATGCCCAAACAAACTAGCGGGTTTGACCACCATCGATGTGTACCATAAACAAACACAGTCTTTTTAGCTTTCAACCACCCTAGAGATAACAATTTAACCTTTTCTAACAAACAGGGAACTATGGTTACAATATTATTGAACAGGCGGCTGTTATGTTCAATCAACACAACCCAAGTACACAGAAGCAAAATGAGTTGCAAGAACGAACGTTTAGTTTTACCAACACCTGTCATATAAGTAAACTGCACCAAATGATCTGTAATGTTATTAGAATCCATCGCATTGAAACCAATCCAATCACGCACTTGCTGCCATAACGGAGCAAACACCGAGCAAGATAAAAATAGATGTTCCGCCGTCTCCACATGACCACACCCTGAAACACAAAAAATGTCATCCGCAAGAATAACACCACGAATAGCCAGATTAGCTTTCGTTGGTAATCGATCCCGGAGAAGCCGCCATGAAAAGACTGATACTTTCAAAGGAACCTGATGGTGCCATACAAGCTCAAAAGGTGTAGCCATCTGGGAGGTTGCACCAACAGTTAACAAGTCATAGGCACCTCGCATAGAGTACACCTCCGCAGGATCTGGAAGCCACACCCATTTATCTGAAACATTTGGAACCAAAAAAAACCAAATAGTAGCGCCCTACACTCCTCCACCAAATCCTCCTCCCACACCCATAACCTGCGCCTCCAACTCAATTGTAAGATCTCAAATTCAAACTCGAATGTAAATGTACAACCTAACAATATCACCATTGCCAATTAAACTATGACATACAAACCATAACTCTATATTTCGACTCTAATATATAGTAAGTCGTGTATGTATGTTTGAAATATCTCAACATTGAACAATATCATTTTTAAAATATATACAATTTTTTAAATTTAAGATATAAAAAATTATTATTAATTAAAGTGGTACTAATAACAATTTTACAAACGCTACATAAAGAATTTGAATTTCGTCCATTGAGGCCACAAGGTTAAACTACTATCACTCAATTGACGTCCCATATATGTTTTTCTTAAATATCTTTAAATTGGTATCAATTTTATTTTTAATACTATTTTATTCTCTGAGTCAACAAGAAAAACTCTTTTGTTCTCATGGAAAACATTTATGTCCATGATACCTTTTTGGGAAAACACATATTTTATACTTATATATATAAGAATGAATCGACCAGTGTGGATAGATAAAATATACGTATCGGTGGTGTCAAGGCACTCTCGTATCCTTTGAAATCTTTTAGTTGCAGGTCACAAATGCTTTGTGTTTTGTTTTCCACCAACGTGAGTTAGTATCTAGTCTCATAGCTTAAAACAACAACGACATCAACCACACCTTATTCCCAAATCATTTTCCTCCCTCTGCTGCAAACAAATAATAGTCTTTTTGTTTCATTGTGATACCAAATTCAATGTGCATCCTTCCTTGAACTACATTTTGCAGCTTCATTGAAACCGTAATATTAATACATCGATACACAAGCATTTAAAAATTGATCGACTTTCCAATTTTGTCAAGTTGTCGATGTGTACTTTGGATAATTTTGAGTTAATATTTTACGAAATAGGCCTCTCCTGATCATAATTTCTCTTAGTCATACACTTTCCTCTAGGTGAGACCCAACATAAGGTCTTAATGGCTTTACCATGTGCTAGCCCTAATTGTGAATGCTTCACATGCCATCTTCTCTATTATCACATGTATGACCGTAAAAGCCACACGATACACTATCATCACAATCATACAAGAGGCATGTTTACTCTCGTAAAACATCAATGTCATAATCAAACGTGAGATTTGCTAGCCTCGTTTTTTTCTTTCAATTTTAACCCTTGCGTAGTGGTACACATGGCAATATGTTAGGAGTTTAAATCCTCTGAGGCTCTGGTTACAATATAAAATATGACCGGGGAATATAAAATACACGTTGAAAGGGATAATTTAATTGAGAGAGATAATTGATTGTTGAATTTAAATTGCATGCAGTTGATAGTCTCCACCATAATCATTCAAGTAATCGACACATCAATGATTGTTGAATCGAGACCTAACACTAAGGATTTTGATGCAAATTTTATTTTTTTTAAAACAAAAATACAGAGTTTGAAATCCTGATTGTTTAATCTCGATTCAACAACCATCAACGTGTCTACAACATGAGTATATGTGATTGTCAGGTAATTAATTTTTTTTTTGTCTATTATTTTTTAACTTTTCTTTAACTTGATCTACATACTATTATGGAAGGAGATCTAATAACGCATTTGTGCTTACGCTAATCAACATTTAAAAGGAATTTAAATTGCATGTAATGCTGTAGTTGAGACATATTTAACCGTCTGATTTGAATTGAATGGTTTAAATTTTTTACAAATTCATTTTATTTATGTTGTAAATTAAAAATACAAGTTTTAAATCTAGATCGTTTAATCGTTATTGAACAATCAAATCTATCTAGACTGCATGATCTAGGCAATCCAAATATTATTCTAAGGTATACTGAGTTAAATTTGATAATAATAAGAGCTTTTTAGGGTGAAAACAATTTTTTTCAGGGGAACAAAATTATTACTATTTTTTGAAAGAAGGAAGAAATTGATTATTATTATGAGATAATAATAAAATTGGAAAATATATGGAATTTCAAGAGAAGAAATTATATGTCTTTAAAAAAAAAAAAGAGAAGAAATTATATATATTTCTCTTATTTATCTTTTATTTTTTTACACTTTTTTTCCCTTTCCATTTCTTTCTTTTGCAATTTATGCATTACACACAGAAACCCTCTCTCTCTCTCTCTCACACACACACACACACACACACACATCCCAATTCTCACGGCTTTGCAATTTCTTTCCTCAAATTGAAGCCATTTTGCCTGAAAACTCCACAATCTCAAATCCAAATCAAGCAAAAAATCCATTTTCAACCTCATTTGTTTCTTTCAAATCAACCTATTCCAAATTTATTATTTTTCTCCAAAAATAGAAGGGGAAAATCTTGTCTCAAACGTGAAAAGGGATTCTTTAATTACTCTTTAAGGCACCATAATCGACCAATTATCACACTTTGATGTTTTTTATGTGATAATTCACATAACCCAGTACGAGGTTGTTCTAAAAATTTCAACTTTTTGATGTTTCCTAGAAAACCTAGTTGTTTTTTTATTTATTTAATTATTTATTTATTTTTGATGTAGTGTTGAAGGTATGCCTGAGGTGTTGGAGATAAGTTCCGATGAAGAAGAGGATGTGAAAGAGGAATCCAAAAACACTGATTTTGAATGGATACAAGAGTTGTTGTTCAATTCTGATGATGAATCTGATGGTGGTTCTGATGACGTTGTATTTATTCATGAGAACAAAGCACCAGAGGGGAAGTCAAAGTCTTCAACTTTGTCTGTGAAAGATGATGTTGATGATGATGATTGTGTGGTTTTGGAGGGTGATCCTGAAAATGGTGTTACTTCTGTTGATGAAGAGGATGCATCAGAAGGGTCAGATGAGTTGGTTGTAGTTGGAGAGAAGGGTCAGGTATGTTCTTGAGTTTGTTTATTACTATAAATAAATGGTAATTGTATGCTTGTTTACTTGTATATTAGAAAAGTATAATCTTTGTGTTGTTTATGGGATAGAGAAAGAGTACAAATTCATGTTATTGCTTTGGGGAGGTTTATTGTGGACTCAACTTGTGTTATTTTCGTTATAGGATTTATAATTACATTTGTTCAACCAAGTACTTGTAGGAGTGTCTAAAGTACAATGTTGTCAAATTGTTATTGTTCCAGAATACACTATCTAGTACAAAGTGTTGTCAAATAACGTAGCGGAATTTGAACAAACTGTTATTTTCCATAATTTGAAATCGACGACACTGACAAAACATGTTTTTGAAGTGTTTATTGCTTTTAGTGTGGATTGTCTTTGTTCATGAAATGACATGTGAATCTAATGGGGTTGTATGTGGATTTTATACATCTATGGTTGCATCTCTAAACTATCATGTATGTGCTTTTGATTGTTCTTTTGGAAGTGGGGGAGTACTTTCTCCTAAAGTGTCAATCTGCCACACAAGATGGTACACCTTACACCGTTGCCAAGTTTAGCCTCATAGCTAATTCTTGCAGGGTGTGAAATTACCACGAGGCAAGTTAAGATGGCTGAGGAAATGTTCAAAAAGGTAGAAGAAGACTTTGATCTTTGGCCATGCGTCTTGGCTATTGTGTATGAGAAAACACTTCATTTGTCTTCTCAAACTTACTATTTTAATGCTTCTCTTTGCTTATGGGAGAAGATGTAGCCATTGTATTTCAGATACAGGCTCATTTTGTTTTTTGACTTGCAGGTTGCATGTAGAGACTATCCACATGCCCGACATCTGTGTGCTACATTTCCTTTCTCATCCACTCCTCATGAGAGACACTGTGGCCAGGTAAAAAACAACTAAAGATCACATATTGATATTGGGCTATGTCAGGATTCACTTTTGCTTTAGTTTTTTTTTTAATTTACTACTGTTTATTGCGTGTTATTTGATTCACTCAATATTATCTTTTCTGTCCCTCATTTATTTTTTCGATGACATGCAGTGCCACTGTTATGTCTGCGACTCCTTGGCACCATGTCTAAAGTGGGGCACTGGCATTTTGAGTTCAGATCATTGTCATGCAAATGATAAAACTGAGGTGTGGAAAATCAAGAGGAAAGATTTCAAGCGGACCCTGAGTTCCCCATTACCAGCTTCAATTAATTATGGCACTTCACTCGGTATGGTACGTTCGCAAAGTAACGAAATTCTTCCTCGTGATATCGTGCAATTGTCTCCGATTTCTGTGTTACGGAATCAATCAGCCAGGTCAACTGCAATGCACACTCCCTCACTCAACTGCATACCTCAAAATCAGGTTTCTCGGCCAAAAGCAACGTACAGCCACATCTCAGTGAATTCTGGTATGCAGAATCAGATCACTAGACCAATTAATACCCCTGTATCCAAAGTCCCCAACCTAACAATCCCAAATGGTGCAAACCATGGTAGATATCTGGAATCAAGATCCGCTTTGTCGAGAGACAGAAACCGGCCTCACTCTGTACCAAAGCAGTCACTGGGTGTACGTAGTCATGCTATTCAAAGGGAGCGGGGAAGGGGTGCAAGCAGTTTAGGACCACAGCTCCTCCGTCCTCCTACGATGTCAAAAGGGGCTGTAGGCAGTATGGGGCGCACATTGGCAGCAAATCACCCGTCTCGTGGTTCTTCTGGCTTCAAATATCATGTTAATGCAGTACAACAACCTGGCAGTTTTCATTCTGCTACAAGATTCTCAAGTCCCATGAATTTATCGATGTTCTCACAATCAAGCTTCGGAGGGGTCAGTTTTAGTGGTGTCAAGCTGCATACCAGGACTCCTGAGCCTCAATATGGCCAAGCATCGTCCCAATCAAACGCTAGCCAGAATTTCCATCAAACATATATTCAGGGTAATGACGCTCCTTATGGGGCATGCCAGAATAGCAATCAGCATGGAAATGAGCTGCAAGTCATAAGTCAAGATGAAAACGCTAGTGGAAATATAACACAAAGTGGAATTACAAGTCAAGATACTAGCCAATCAAAGCCACAAGAAGAAAGTTCAAATATATCTGCCGGAGGATTTTCTGCTTTTGACTCAAGTTGGACAGAGAATATCAGTCAAAGCACTGAACCTCTCATTGAATTTCCTCCTGTACAAAGCTCAAGATCTACAGACCAACCTCCTAATGTCGAGAATTCCATTACTCAGTTTATTGAAAACGTTGAACCGGTAAATGAAAGTTCTCGTATACCTGATTCAATTGACGATTTTGAAAACTGGCTTTCAGGAAAAGAAACTGGGCCAATGACAACAGATGATGTTTTGCCATTTGAACTGAATGTACCTTCTCCAGATCCTAGTCTATTTGATGAAGATCCGTGTATGCTTTTATCTTCATGGTGGTGAATAAGTTAAACGTAGCAAGCCAAGTGCAGTCTTCAATGGAAGTGCTCAGACTTGTGTATAGTGGAACGATGCCATTACAGTGGTCACTTATTTTTTAGTGGCAGTCTTGTGACTTAGTCATTTGTGTGGCAAGTTTCATTTTTAGGCTCATCAAATGCGCTAAGAGGTGATTTGTGTTGTATGTTCACTAATCCCCATAGTTATTAATGCAAAGTTAGATCTATAGGTTCTGCTAGCATAGCCTAATTTTGTTTTGTTATGTTTAGTTGGATGTAGTGAAGTCTTTGCTTCTAGGATAATGGATGTGAAGGTCAGAAGGAAGCAGAGTAAAACTAACACAATCAAAAAGTGTTTGTTTTCTATCTCATGTATTTTATTTTCATTTAAGCAGTAATTAAAGTTTCTATTTATCTAAAATTTGCGTGTAAAGTTAGTTAAGACTTAAGCGTAAGAGTAGTGTTATTTGAATGGAATCTCTTACTGGCTTGATTTACAGAGAAATTTGACATATTTAACTTCAGTGCACAAATTGACAATGCCTTTCATTTGATGATTGATGATAATATAGTGATTAATTTTTTTTGTACTTCTACCTCTAAGGGATGAGTTCTAATTGCATCAAGCCTGTTTGTCTTTCAGGCTGGTGTTCTGGGTTGTGTATCTTATGGAATCAGAGATCTGATTTCATCAAGGTCGAAATCCAGGCTCTTATCCGGGGAGCTGTGTACTTTCCGAAGTAAAGTTATGACCTGATACCACTCGCCTTTTAGTGCGTATTTGGATCGATGGCAGTTTAGCAGAAATGCAGAATCATAGTATGCCAGTGATTTTGGTAAAACCTATACTCCGACACTTCTAACAAAATCACAGTGTCATCGTAATTTCATCAAGCTTTTAGTGGGTGGAGACTGTAGTCTTTGATATTGCATTTGAGTGCATATGTTTGGTTTTGCGGTTACAATAACCGATTCTAAATGAATTAATTTTGTAAATTTGATTTTATTAAAAGGAAGTTTGGAGTAAAAGGAGATGAACAGTAAATTTCAGTGTAAATATCACAAGATCACTTTTATTTAGACTCTAATAACTCTTAGCTTTAAGTTAGAATCAATTTTACTCAAGATCAACCAAACACTTCAAAATCAATTTTACACTTTTCCAAATGAAAAAAACATAAGCTACGTTGAAAACAAATGGTTGTTCTAACATAATTCCATTAACAACATGCTCACAAAAATTTCAACAAATTTTACACAGCCATTTATGACATTGCAGTATTATTTTTTAAGATACCGGTATAAATATTTATAAAATTAAAACATGTCTGAAGTTAATGTATAAAACTATTTATTTACATTAAAAAAATAATGTTTTTCATCCGTTTATAAATATTTTGTTTTTGAAAAAAATGAAAAACTAAAAAGAAAAAAAAAAAATCTAAACATTGCTTCAATTAAAAAGCTGTTTTGAGTAGTTTTTTGTTTTTTAAAAATCTTTTTCCATGGATGATTTTTATTTATTTTTAAATAATTTTAATTTGAGTTTAATGGAGGTGTAATGAAATTTGAAAGTGTAATTTTTTATTTATTTTTTACATTTTCATTCAATTACAATTCATCATATAGCACATAAACATGATAAATTATAATTTTTGGGCGTTTTCCAAACCAAAAGACACACTGTACCAAAAACAAAAACAACACTTCATCGTACACAGTTATAGCTTCCAACGAAACTACGTTTAAGGTTACTTTAAAAAACAAAAACTGCGTTACTGTTGTGTACTGTCTCAAAGGGTAACGATGGCGCTATGGATGGAAAAGGGTTCTGAGCCTTTAACCGAAAACGAGAAAGCAGACCTTGAAGCCATTGCTGCTATCAAAGAATCTTCAGCTTTAGAACTCAAGGTAATAATTACTCTTACTTATTCACTATGTTTTCGAAAAAAGCTTTTGATTTCACACTCAATAATCTTTTTCAGGAAAAGGGTAACCAATATGTGAAGATGGGTAAGAAGCATTACTCTGATGCCATTGATTGCTACACTAGGGCAATTGATCAGAAAGCTTTGACTGATTCTGAGACTTCTATTCTTTTTTCAAATAGAGCCCATGTTAATTTGCTACTTGGAAATTTTAGAAGGGCACTTAATGATGCTAATGATTCAATCAAGTTGTCCCCTTCAAATATAAAGGTGCATACTTTATTATGGCCCTGTTTGGATAAACAACTTATTTGCAAACTTGCAGCTTACATGACCTATTTCTATAGGAAAAAAATAAAATAATATTAAATTGTTTTTTTTATGTTGTAAGTTGTTTTCATAAGCTATCTTACAAAAGTGTCATAAGCTGTTTTTATTAGTTCTCCCAATCGGTCTTACAAAACTTATGCCACTAGATAAGCTCAAATAAGCCAATCCAAACTAGCTCTACATGTACTACACTGTGTGCTTGTTTAGATTGATTTGAGCTTATCCACTGTCATAAAAACTTGTGAGAATGTCTATGAAAACAACATATGAAATGCCCATATATTGTTTAGGATAACATATGAAAATAGTTTATAACTTATATGAAAAAAATGTCGATTAGGCTCGAGACCTTGGACTGTTCCCGGTGCCAATTTCTGTGGGCTAGTCCACACTGGTTTTAAATGGAAGGTAAGATTGGTCTCCTCAGATTAGTCGGTCTTTGGGTCACATACCGAGTTTTCAAATAAATAATAAATAATCACTTATATATGATAACCACTTAATTAAGTTGTGTATCCAAACAGTGTCATGTGTTTGTTTGCTTCTTGCAATTCCTTAGTTTGGTGTTTCAATAGTAATAATGGCAACTGTGAATCCGTGATTGATTAGGCAATTTATAGAGCTGCCAAAGCTTCCTTTTCGTTGAATTTGTTGGATGAAGCACAAGACTATTGTCAAATGGGTCTTCATTTGGACCCCAAGAATGAGGAATTGAAGAAGTTTGATAAGCAGATTGAAACTAAGATACTGGAGAATGAAAAACACGAGGCTGAAGTTTCTAACGCTATTGCAGAGGCCAAGGTATATAACCTTTGAACTGTTTTCTTTAGTGTTGTTAATTGCAGATTGCGGAAAATAGCAGTTTTTTCAAATTCCACTATGCATTAATAGCGCCTCTATAGCCCCTATTTGACAACATTTTGTACTAAATAGTATGTCTATGTCGCTGAGCAATAGCGGTTTGTTTAAATTTTGTTATGTTATAGCGCTATAGTGCCTCTATTTAACAACACTGGTTTTCTCATGTAACTTGCAATGTGCAGGAACTTGTTTCTGCAATAGAAAATAGAGGTTTGAAGATTGGAAAGGCTATGTATCGAGAACTTACTGGGTTAAGGAAACCTCTGTTAGACAAAAGTAACATCCTTCATTGGCCTGTTCTTCTTTTGTATGCAGAGGTTATGTCCAGTGATTTCATTGAGGATTTCTGCGAGACCGACATGTTTTCTGTTCACCTTGATATGATATCCTTTTATATGAAATGTTCTGTTCACATTTTCTTTACACTAGCTTTGTGTATATATGGCCGCGTTACACCCTTAGCTATCAAACATATTTTCAGAAGATCAGCCGCTTCCATGGGATGTTGAAAACAATTACAAACGCGAATTTATTGAGTTATACTACGAGGCAAGCTTTCTGCTTCCATTGAAATTGTGTACTTATAGTTACTAGTTTGATATGGTGATATTTACAATACAATTTTTTGGCGACATTGTTCATATTGGCATATTTTGTGTCAAATGTTGGAAAACTTATACCTCCTTGTTTTATCAGGCTGGTTCTGGACCTCGTCTATCTAAGCAAAAACTCCTTCAGTATCTATTAGAGGGATCTGCAGCAGCTTCTAGTGGGGAAGCTATTGGTGATGAAGAGAAAGATGCAATCAAGGATTTTAAGCAAAACAAAAGTATGTTACTTTTGAAGTTTATTTTATCCTCCGTTGCAATTGATGTCTGGTTTCTTTGTTTGTATGACTTCATTTACCTAATATAATGGTTCATACTGTGTTAAAGTAATAACTTGGGCGGTAAGGATATAGACAATGAAGAAAACACCTATTGGTGATGATTTACGGCGAGCCATTTTTTATGATGGTTTTGGATGATAAAAGTGGTTCATAGGTGTTAAACTAGTTTTGTGAGTCTATTCATTCAATATTTTTAAATTCTTGGTTTATTTAATTTTGGTTTAAAATAGTTTTAATATTATATTTTGGTAAATTTTAGTGAATCTCTTTTTAAGTTTAAGATAAAAAGAGAAGAATGGCCAGAAGAACCTTTTCAATTCAAATAAAAACTAGTTAGTGAAGTCTACGACTAGGGTATCTCCCATAGTCATAACTCTAAGACTGATCCCCTAGGTTGAGAGTGGTTTTGTTGATGGAGGAAGGCCAATGATCTTCCATACAAACACATCATTGTGGCCTATGGTGCCGCCACGCGTCCCTTCACAGATTGTCTACGGCAGTTGTCAAAAGATCCGTCACTAAGAGGGCGGTGTTTAGGTAGAACCTTTCCCAAAATATGACTCTTGGAGGTCATGTGACCAACCACTATTCCACTAAGAGGGTGATGTTTAGGTAGAAACTTTTTAGTTTGAAAACCAATTTTTGAATGGATATCTTTTTTTAGTTCTGACTGAAAAATTGACAATGAGAACTTGATTCAAGTGTCAAATGATTTCAAATTACCTAACATTTTTAAACCATCCCCATCCTGCTAAGCTAGGCAAACGCCTCTTTTACTAGATTTCTCCTTTTTATAAAGCAAAAAAAGAAAAAAAAACTCCCCGGGCTCATAAGTTTAACTTTGTACTCCCTTGTCACATCATAAGTTTAACGAAATGAGGACTCTTGAACCAACCATAAAGAATGTATTCATGTATGTTTAAAAGATTGTTGCTAGCATCATTGTTAACAGAATGTATGTTCATCAGGCTCCCCGAAATGGATCAAAGTAAACGAAAGGAGAACACTCCATGATGTTCTGAAAGAGCCTAATTTCATCATTCCTGAGATCCCAGGTAAAATGGTTTACAGTTAAAGTGATTGCTTTGTTTTCTCCATTGATTCTGTTTAGAGTTTCATCTAACTATATATGATGTATTTGCAGTCTTCTATGTTGTTTCTAAGCAATCCAGCTTTTATAGCAAATTCAAAGATGGAAAGTGGGCTCCTCCAAGTGTATGAAAGGAAGCAACAAGAATCTGACATGTTTTGCAGTAGCTAGATTCAAGATTTCTGGCTGTAGTAGTTCTCTCAATTATAATGCTAGAATTGGAGGAACCTCGCATCATGGATGTATCTATTCTTTTTCTCCTGTAACGTAGTTAACAAAGATAATTTGGGATTTTTGGTACATGTATAATTTGGTAGCTTTGATTTCAGATTTTTATAAGGTTACAGGTGCATAATACTTCTAATATTAGAATTTTCAAATTTCTTTTCTCACTTGGGACACGCACAGACAAGGGATAACTGACCATTTTAGTTCCTGTTTTGATATCAATCCTTACAATTTGCCTTTTTAGCTCTCTTTATCCAACGCAGCACAACTGAGAATATGCTATTAAGAATGGCTATATACACTGTGATACGTAGAAAAACTAAAATGCAGGGCATTAAGTGTATGTTGAAAAAGAGTAATGATATTTTGACATGAAAATTGTGATGTCAAATACGAATTTAGATGTCCTTTGATTTTTGTGTATTTTTGAAATACTCCCTCCGTTCCTTTTTAAGCGGTGAATTTTTCGTTCCTATTTAACTGTCTTTTTGTTATTTTAAGGGTATGATTTGTCAATTATACCCTTTGACAATTACTTTTATCTTTTTCAGTAAAACTAATTAATGTTATCTATTTGAAAAATTAAAGTTTGTTTGTTTTTTGTTATCTTCAAATTTAAACAAAATTTTGTTCCAAACAATGGTTTCAAGAAGAGTTAAAATTCTATAAATAAGATAAGTAACAATTGTTAAAAATTTCAAGTGTGACTCTAGCATTAGTTGAAGCCTTAACTTTGATTAAAGGAGTTGGAAGAAAATTAATTTTTTCTTAACTTGAAATATTTTTTATATTACTAATAATTAAAAAGATGTGCATAATATTTAAAAAATTGACAATTGTTTGTAATGAGAAAGAGAGAGCGCAAAAAAATAGAAATTTGTTTGAGAAAAAGATAATAATTGTTTGTTACGGGAGAAACATAACATATTAAATTGATTGGAAAAATAAAGTGTGTGAAATAAAAATTTATTAGTGGATTAAAATGAGGGTATAATACGAAGAAAATGATATTAGTATTTTGATGTTCATAGAACACAACTCGATGGAAAAATAGAGTCACGGAGAGGATGTGTGTCTAGCCGCCTCTTGAATTTGTAGCTTGTCTTCTGGCGCAAGATTGACAAGGCTGACATGAAACCAAACACTACATAAAAAGGGTGAGAAACAAATCGAATGGAATAGCTTTGTAACTTTCAGATGCGTGATTTTTGCATTAAAACAGGCAGGGAGAATAGCATAGTCATAATAATACAAAGATATGCTCTGCATCCATTGTAATGGCTCTTCAACCACACAACTTTGCAAAGAGTGTCCACACTAAACGTGCGGATTACACTTCAAAGGCCTCAACATACATCCTCCAAAGCCTCCCATTATCAAAGAAGTGATATGGAGCCCTCCTTTTGCTAATCGGATCAAATGCAACACAGATAGAGCATCAACCTCTTCAACATCAGCTTGTGGTGGAATTTTTAGAAACAACAATGCAAACTTTCTGGCATGCTTTGCAGATGACCTTGATGGAGGGTCTGCCTTTCATTCTGAAATTTATGCAGTGATTAGAGCAATTGAAATAGCTAGCCAGAGGAGGTGGAGAAACCTTTGGATTGAAACTGATTCATCCCTTGTGATCATGGCTTTCAATGCTAAATCCAGGGTGCCTTGCAACTTAAGGAACATGTGGCAAAACTGTATGTTGATGTTGCCTGAAATGAACTATGTAGTTACACACACACACACATGGAGGGTAACAAATGTGCAAATAAGTTAGCTTCCATAGGTTTAACAATCATTGAACTTACTATTTGAACTACTTTGCCAGGCTTTTTATGTAGATTGTATGTTCAAGATAGACTTGATATGCCTAACTTTAGGTTTATCAATTTTTAGGTGGTTTTGGTCTCTGTCCCCCTCCTTTTTTTGTTTGTTCTCCTTTGATATAATTCATGAGGTTGCAGTCCTTTGCAGGCTTTGTTGCACCTCTTTATTTGGTTTAAAAAAAAAAATTGCAGTGACAATAAAATCACATTCCATATGATGTATCTCATCATTTGTCAAATCGGCTATGTTTCCCCCCAAATAAGTCAGCTACCATGTTGCAAATTGACTGGTGAACCAAGGAAGAAGTTTGTTGTTACATGTAGGTATATTTATAATCAGGAGCAGAGCTGTATTTGAGGCAGGGCGAGGAGGGTGACCGTCCTAGACTTCAAAAGACAAGTTCAAAATTTGAATCCCAAAATATAAAATTAAGGGTTCTTTAAGTAAAAAAAATATAAGGAATACTAAAACCATATACATTTTAATTGAAAGCCAAATTTTTAGGATTACATCAGAAGCCAAAATCAAATATTTTTCAGACTAAGTAAGTAACCAATTTTTAGGACTAAATCTTTTCTCTACTAAAATCATGAGAAAAGTATTTTTTTTTTTACCAAATCGGCTTTCAACAAAAATCTCACAATCATAAAATCCACGCGGAAAAAGAAAGACCTGATTTCGTTTATTCTTTCTATGATCAACAACAATCTTGGTAGGAATTCCAACTTCTCTCTAAACTTTCTTTCTAGTTTTTCTATTAGAAAATGTGAGTGTTTTTCTAGTTTTCAAGTGAGAGAAACTTCAACTTCTCTCTAAACTTTCTTTCTCCTTTGTTCATCGAGGAGCGGTGGTTTTAGGTCATTTTTTGACCTAGAATCACCCCTCGACATCTTTTTCCCTTTTTTTTTTCCAATCTAAATAAGTGGTTTTCACATATATCAAGTTTCTTTTATTGTATTTTTTTTGTGATTTCGTCGTCTAAGTGCGGCGTTGTGTTGTTCGTCGTCTTGTGTCACGTTTGATTTCGCGTCTTGTCACGGTGTTCGTTTATTTTCTATTGAAAGATCGGCATCAGCCAATTACAAATTCTACCAATGACTTGGGTGTCAACGTTGAAGATCCAGAAGCATCTGAATTTCGGTGACTTAGGTTTTATCATATTATTTGTAGGCATTTTGCCGTTTTATGCTATTAACTTGGGTGTTGTGAGTTTGTTCGCAAATTCACCCTTTACGTTTTTAGCGATGTTTGTATCTGATGTAATCTATCGATTTGAATGAATGAATATCGTTTTATTTTTGTAAAAAAAAAAAAATCTTGGTAGGAATTCCATGATCTCCAATTTTCCATCAACTAACCCCAATTATTGTTGTGTAAACCTGATGTGTATTTTAATAGAATGAAATTTTATTTGGATTGACTTATTAACTTATTGCAAGGTTCCATCTATTAAAAAAAAAAGGTTTCAATCTATCAGCGGGGTCTAGGGATGACAATTAGATCTTGGCCCGATGGATATTCATAAAAATACCAGCAATAGATAGGGTAAAACTCCACTTTCATGGATCCGGGTGATTACCCGCAAATTTAGATGGGAGCGCGAGTAACAGTACTATATTGCCCAACCTCGCAACCCGCACATACATATTTATATAATATGATAAATAACTTATTTATTTTTTATGTATAATTAATATATTTATTTAGCTATTTAAGCACAAACCTAAATCTAAAAACTATTTAATATAGTAACGGCTCCCTCCTGCTGGTGCACAACTTTTGAAGGATATTTTGAATGTTTTTTATTTGGCTAAATACTACAATTTGTATTATTTTATGAGTTGTTTTAAAGTATTTTGGACCATAGTTTTATTTGAATTGTGATGTTTTTATTGTCTTTCATAGTTAAAGTGCGAGTAATGGGTGCAAGTATGGACACTTAGGTGCCTATAGAGTATGGAGAAGGACACTAAAGTTGTTGCCCACGAGAATACATGTTCGGATACAAGTATTTTTTTACAAACATGGGTATGAGGATGAGCGATGTAGTACCCAACCCATAGGATACCCATTGTCATCCCTAGCGGAGATCCTATTTGATTTTCAATGAATCCTCAATTTTCAATACAAATAACACATGTAACAAATAGATAAGAATAAATTTAAATATTAAAAAAAATGTAACAAACATGATATGAATATATATGTGATTTTTTCCTTTATCATTTAAAAAATGTAACAAACTAGATGATTATATTTATACTTACTTTTTTACTATCCCAATTATACATTTAAACAACATTTTCTATAATAAAGATTGTTGTTGGTATCATTAAAAAAAAAGAATTTAGATTATATCTTTTTTGTTATAGTGTTATTGTCATTGAAATAAATAATCATGATTAGTTTGGTTTGTTATAACTTGAAAGCAACAAATATTTATATTTTTAGTGTCAATGACTTTTATAATCTTAGTCAGTATTTATTTTGTATAACGGAGTTAACTTATAGGACTCTTGATTTCAATGCAGGAAAAATTGAGAAATCAATTGGTACCGAGTCTGACCTTTTAGCGGTTCAAACGAAAGACAGGTCTTCTTTATACTTCCCAATGACCGATGCCGAAAACTTTGATGTCTCAACAAGCCTTGGTCCCAACCAAGATAACTCAGACTTTTATGATTGGTGTTGTGAGTTCTTTTCGGAAAATGTGCAGTGAAGTTATATGTCAATATCACATTGGCTATGCATATATGCAATGTCTAATTTTTTTTCGTGTTTCGAAGTTTATCTTATTGATACATGTTTCAAAATTTATTTTAGTGATACAATGGTGCTTTTATGAACCTAAGGAATGGGTTGCACAAGTTGAGCCTGGTGTGCTTATTACTTTTGTTTCATATGCAATGTCTAATTTTCTGTCTTTTGTTTCATTGCCTTTTGAACATGGTTTCTCTGTATCGGGAAATAAGGTATCGACAACACACTGTCGTAGTTTATGTCTCTTTCTATAGAAGATGTCTCCATCCTCATACTGGTTTCCTTCATGTGAAAATCCCCGGGGTTTGATGGTGTCACCACGACCTTGAGAGTTTTTCAGCATGTTGCTCATAAAGTACATGTCTGACTTATTCAAAGCTCCAGTAGAAGGTGAAAGAAACAAGTCCGTTGACACATCCTGATTGATCCTTGAAGAGTTGTTGCCCTTCTTAGTGCCAACCCTTACATCATCAGTCCTCTCTTTGGAACAAACATCAAATTCAGGCTTCTTGGATGATAATGAATCATCATCCTTTTTTTCTGGACCAGAAGAAAATTGGAGTGGTAGCCATGGCTGTTTTCGACACACAAGATTTTGCGCTAAATTCTTCACTTCTGTTCTATGAGGAGTCTTTTTAAATTTGTTTGAAATAAAAATAATGGAACCATTGTGTTTATCTGCATGGAGTCTTTTTAGTTGAAATGGAAATTATTTTATGTTTATCTGCAAGATGTTAAATACTTCTTCATATGTTACATAATTGTTTGTTATTCCCATGTTTGTTTTGCAGGTTAGAGTTATGGGAATTAAAAAAGCGTGGACTTTACAAGAGGACAATCTGTTGAAAGGTTTTGTAGAGAAAAACAAAGGGAAGAATTGGAAATTCCTTCAGCTGGACACGGGCCTACAGCGTACTGAAGAATGTGGCTGGGGGCGTTGGCACGATTATCTTCGCCCAGGTTTGAAGACAGGGCCCTTCGATGCCAACGAGGAAATACTGATCTGTAAACAACACGCAACTCTAGGAAACCACTGGACAAAAATAGCAAAAATGGTAAACATTTTTAATGAGTTTCTAATGACTAGTGCATGCCATTTAAAAACACCAGTAATTCTGTTTATTTTGATATGCAGCTTCCAGGCCGATCAGGTAATTCCATTAAAAAATATTGGAATACACGGAAAAAAAGGTGTAAGCGGGATAATGTTCCGCTGTATCCTTCTCATATGCAGCAGCAGCCACAAGAGCACCCTTCAATCCATAGTTTTGAAAGTCAGTGACTTTTATAACTTAAGTTTGTATGTATTTTATTTGGTAAATAAAAAAAGACACTATATATTTTGTACAACTGAGTTAACTATCTGGACGCTTTAAAATGCAGGAAACATTGAAAAATCACTTGGTATTGACTACGACTTATTAGTAGGTCAATCAACAGAGGGATCGTCTTTCTCAATTGATGAAACCTTCACAATTGTTGAAGGGGAAACCTTGCTAACAGCCGAAGAGGAAAATCATCATTTCCTTTACCTTCCCAATCAACAGGAAATGCATGAAACATTGAAAAATCACTTGGTATTGACTACAACTTATTAGTAGGTCAATCAACAGAGGGATCATCTTTCTCAATTGATCAAACCTTCCCAACCGGTGAAGGGGAAAACTTGGCAATAATTGAAGTGGTGAACCCTGACCAGACAAATGCGACCCGAGGTCAGTGATTTTTTGTTTAGGGAGGGTTGATGTAGTATTTTTACCTCGATCAAAAGTAAGTATTTTATATTGTCTCCTCAAGGATTAGTGCGATATCACGGACCGTTCGACACCAAATATCATTTTAAGTTTAAAATAGTAGTTTGTTTGTTTGTTTAGAACCAAGTTAACTATGTTGCGAAAATAAAAGTTGAGATTAATAAGGCATGAAACTTGTTAAGATTAGAGTTCCGTCACACATAACCTAATGATCATATACAGATTCTAGCTTTTCTTTGATATTATCACATATCCCTCGACAATACCATTCGTGTCCAAATAATATTGTGAGATTAATTGTATCATTCAATCGTCGATGTCTCAAACTATTGAACGATCCAACAGTCGATCTTATCATTTAATCGACGATTTCTCAATCTATTCAATGATAAGAAAGATTTAAGTTTGGATACAAAAGGTGATTATCAAAACATCAATTCCATGTCTAGAATTCATGTTGTGATAGATGATTATTCTAAACCTAGATTCAAGAGTATTTTTCAATCACAATTAAATCAAACATAAACAATAAAGTGCAAGAATAATCTCAATATCAAATCAAATGCTAGAACCATATATTTATAGATCAAAAGATTACATGTTTAGCTAAGATCAAGTACCTCTAATCCCAACAATGGAGATTTAGCTACTCATTGTCATGGAAGCTTTGCAAGAATGAATTGAAAGAGAAGGATTCATTACAACTTTGTGATCTCTCAACAAATGAGGAAGAATCCACCTTCAAACACTCTCACTCTATGAAGAACAAGCCTTATCTCCCTCTCTAAAGCTATTACAGAAAAGTATATGAAATTCTCAAATGATAAGATCCTTGAATGAAATGGTCAAGTGGGCTTTTATAGATTATCTGATCTGCATCAACTTGCCTCGCGAGTGACTTCATTCGCCATGGCGAGTTGGAGTTCCTCCACCAGTGGGTTTGTGCCACGTCAGCTCTAAGGAGTTTTAGCCGCCCTAACTCGCCTCGCGAGTAAAATTGTTCGCCATGGCGAACACTTGACCTCTTTGCTCACCTTCAGTTCGCTGTTGCAAGTTGGAGGCGTGTGATCTCTGGTGCTCTCTGGAATTGCTCGCCTTTCTACTCGCCATTGCGAGTTTGTTCACCTTTCACTCGCTATTGTGAGTTGGAGGCGAGGGATCTTTGATGCTCACTAGCTTAGCTCGCCTCTGACTCGCCTTTGATCACCTTTTACTCGCCATGGCGAGTTAGCCTTTGTACTTTTCCTTTGTTTTTCATCTTTGCTCAGTGTCTTGGGTTTAATTCCTGCACAGTTGGATAAAGTAAGATAGATAAAGCGTAGTAGGGCAATTATCACTTATCTCTTAGCTTTTCCCTAAATAACTTGCAAAACAAGTAACAAAAGTGCCTTAATTATTCATTTGAATTACTACTTTCTGGCAATTATCAAGGGTCAATGAGTTTTATAATCTTAGTTAGTATTTATTTTGTATTACTGAGTTAACTTACATGACTCTTGATTTTAATGCAGGAAAATTTGAGAAATCAATTGGTACTGAGTCAGACCTTTTAGCGGTTCAAACGAAAGACGGGTCTTCTTTGTACTTCCCAACGATTGATGTCGAAAACTTTGATGTCTCAACAAGCCTTGGTACCGACCAAGATAACTCAGACTTTTATGGCTGCTGTTGTGAGTTCTTTTCGGAAATGTGCAGCGAAGTTATATGTCAATATCACATTGGCTATGAATTTATGCAATGTCTAATTTTTTTCTTCATGTTTTGAAGTTTATCTTAGTGATTCAGAGCAATTATTGATGGTTTTGTTTTCTGTTAATTTTCAATGCCAATTGTTTCAGAGCAAAAATACAATTTTGGGCTCGAATTCGTCGTAACAACAAATAATTACATAAAAAGTAATGTGAGTAAACAATAATAAAATTCTTAGGCTTTGTTTGACAGTTTGAAGGGAATGGAGGGCTTAGGGGGTGAAAAATATATAGAAATGTTTGCATTTTCTATATTGTTGTAACTATCTATTATATTATATATATGTGTGCGCGCGCGTCCATACGCGTGCGTGCGTATTTGTTAAATAAATGAATATTTCAACCACCCGTTAATTAATGGATACATATGAAGGTTTAATGGTAGTTATGTCAACAATTGTTTATTCTCGTTAAAAATTAATAAAATTACATATATTTTTTTAAGGAATAAAATTACATACATATCACTTATTAAATATAGATAGACTGGATTTGAAACTATTGTAATATGGTTAAAGGAAGAAAAAAAAATGTAATGTATTTTCTTTTGGTTAGAAATTTTACGTTGAGAACGAAATGTGCAAATATTTGTATGTGTTAATATTTTGTGTCTATAAAAGAGAATGAAAAAACTCAAGTTAATTACAAATTTTTATAAAGAAATCCGTTTTTTCCAAAAAAAACTATGTTTTTCATTGATATCAGAAAATATTTTCGAATACCTCAAAATCCATGTATTACTCATTTAGTGGATATGTGATGAACATTTCTTTTTCTTCCGAAGGAGGATATGTGATGGACATGAATATTATACTTATCCAACATGTTAGACTAGACACAAGTATCATAAGAATATTCATTTTCATCCCAAAACACGAGAGTGATATTCATTTTCTCCTATTAAAAAAACAAAATTAATAATCTTTTTATGTTTATTCATTTTTTTATTTCATGAAAAATATTTTTATTTTATATGGTCAATTAAATTAAGAATCATTTCGAGATACTATCAAATTTATCTATATCTATACTATGTATAAAGAAAGTAGGCTATTTTAGGTTGTATTTTTCTCCTATCAATTATACCTTCAAGAAAATTTGATCATAAGAATGCTATTTTGTTCGTACTATTAAAAAATATACAAATTTATATTATACTTGTCATTTTTTTTGAAAAATATTTATTATATTGTTGGTATCATTGAAAATGATAAGTATAGTTTATTACAATATGTAATTGAAAAATATTTATTATCTATACCTATAATATTCATGTATCCATCTTTGCGCTAGTATATATAATATTCATCCTCACAAAAGATACATTATAGATTACATTTTATTTTTAGTCCCTCAAATTTCTTTCTTCAAATGATAGTTCTTCAAATATTTTTTATCAGCATTTTTGTCCCTATTTTTGTTTTTTGCAGTCAAGTTTTATAGATTATAGAAATATAGCTTGAATTTTTTTAACAAAAAATGAATTAAATACTTGTATTTTAATTCTTTTAGCACTAAAAAAGAGATTTTTGCGTGAGATATTATTATAATATTATAAACATTTCTGCAAAACAGAATTCATTTTTTTTTAAGGAATATACATGAATTGACTTAAAAACAATGAAAACAAAAAGTTGATAGAAAACGTTTTAGGATCATTGTTTGAAGAAACTTCTTAGAGGGATTAAAAAAGAAATTTGATATAATTATAGAGACTAAAAACTTATGTTATTTAACCCTACTTTATATTTATTTAAACAAGGGTTAATTGTTGAAATTGACCCTGTAATATAAGCATAGTATAAAAAATGACCGTGTAAAATAAAAAAAAACACATATTCTAACTTTGTAATTTGATACTCTTTTATTTTTTACCCTGTAATATACGCAAATTCCAAAAAAGCAACCATGCCATGACATTATTTTTGTGTAACACCTGAAATACACACACTTAAATAAATATAAAAAAGGTACCAACTATTTTACCACATTTTTTAATTAACTTTTTGTGAGTTTAGAAAGTATTCTAAATTATTACTCCCTCCGTTTCATAATACTTATTGCTTTTGAGGAATTTACATATGCCAAGAAACCAAATAATTTTTTTTAATTTTGATGAAATTCTTTGTGTTTTCCCAATAATACCCTTAAACATTTATTATTTCATTTTATTATTTCTCTTTCTACAATAAATATATAAGGGTATTATTGATAAACCAATAATTAATGTTGCATTGAAACTTAAATGTGACAAGTAAATGAAACAAAAATATTCTCTAAAAGCGACAAAAGTATCAAGTAATGCTCCAGAAGCGTTTGGAAATTTCTACTTAAAAACAATGATTCTAATTAGGAAAATGCTAACAAATGTCCTAAGGACACTTCAAAAGAAGTTTAAAATAGAAGATCTATCTTGGAAGTTGTGTATTCAAAACATTAAAACATTAAAAAAATAACTTTTTCAACATAAAATTTATCAATTATTTTCTTTTTCAACATGAAACATTAAAAAGTTAACAAGAGCCTTCTAATTATTATGTTTAAATTGGGGGGAGTGTGCAAGGTATACATTGGTTCACATTCAAAGAGTAAAACACTAAAACTGACGAAAAGTGTGATTAATTCATGTATTTTTTTTAAGAATAAAAAATGGATTATATAAACAACGACAATGAATCCTCTTTAGTACAAGGTGTACTCAAAAGGTCACTCCAAAATTACAAGCTGCCAGTGTATAAAACCAAAATAAAGGTCAGTCGATATCCAGACATTGTAACGGGTTCGACCACCATCTTTGAGTACCAAAAATAAAAGTGGCATTATTAGCCTTTAGCCACCACAAAGAATTAAATTTAACCTTTTCCAACAATTCTATCAAGGACATTTGAACGTTATTGAAGAGCCTGTTGTTGCGTTCGTTCCACAAAATCCACACACACAGTAACCAAAGAAGCTGCATAAAAGATCGACGGATCCTCGATGTTCCCAAAGCATTTGAAAACTGCAAGAAATGAACATGAACAGTATACAGATCAGCTCCTGAAACACCAAGCCACTTCCTAACATGCTGCCATAATGCACCAAAAGTATCACAGTGAAAAAACAGATGAGTAGCTGACTCGTCGTTTCCACACCCCGCCACACAGTGACTGGCCGCAGGTTGAATGATGCCACGCCGTAACAGGTTGTTTTTTGTTGGCAACGTGTCCCTCAACAACCTCCAGGCTAGAATAGAAACCTTCGAAGGTACCTGCTTATGCCAAACAAGATCTCCTATGTCGGAACCTATAGGATCCACCTGAGTAGTAAGAATTTGATATGTTCCACGCACAGTGTAACCCCCTCAATGTCAGAGATCCACTGCCACCTGTCAGAAACATCAGTCTGCACAACAAAAGTATAAAGTAATTGGCGACACTCGCCTAACAACTCTTCCTCCCACTCCCACAACCGTCTCCTCCACCTCCATGCAGCTCCCCCAACCTCCCAACCAAGAGAGAACATCCCAGCCACCGTACTAAGCTTATTCAACGATAAATCAAATAAGCGTCTAAAACGGCGACACAGCGGAACATCTCTTAACCACCTATCCTGCCAAAATAAAGTATTAGTTCCTTCCCATACCTTTCTAGTCACCCTGTCGGCAAACCAGCCCCCCATATCGTTCCCTACTCCATCCCTAATCTTCGCTATCTCTCTCCACCAAGAAGAAACACTCTGGCCCCCAACCTCCAACCGCCCTGCCTCCTCACCATACCTCGCCACCAAGACCCTATACCATAAACCGATTTTATCTACCAACAACAGCCAACACCATTTTCCTAACAAAGCAAGGTTAAATTCCTTCAACTGGCTCACCCCCAAACCCCCATTCTCCTTTCGTAAACAAATAGAGCTCCAAGCGATCCAGGAAATTTTCCTGTTATCCTCACTCCCTCCCCAATTTTTTTTTTAAATAGATTCAATCGAAGAGATTATACCTGACGGAGCTTTGAAAAAGGAAATAGCGTAGACATGCAGAGAGGTCAGGACAGACTTGAGAAGAACCAATCGACCCCCAAAAGAGAGAAAACGACTTTGCCAACCCCTTAATCTAGCTTTAATGGTATTCAAAATAGGGTCCTAGAATGCCAGTCTCCTAGGGTCACCCCCAATCGATAAACCCAGATACAAGAACGAAACCTTTCCAACCTTACAATGAAGAATAGAAGCCGCCTCATTCAACCAAGAATCCGCAATATTAACACCAACCAGGCAACTCTTATGAAAATTCACTTTTAAGCCAGACATCCCTGCAAACAAGGCCAAAACCGCGCGTAATGCTCGCACGTTTGCCCAACTCTTAACACCTACTAGCAACGTGTCGTCTGCGAACTGGAGATGGGAGACTACTGCTGAATTTGCGTGTCCCACCCCATACCCTGTGAATAAATTATTCTCCACCATTGCTTTCATCATGACATTCAGCCCCTCAGCCGCCAACAGAAAAAGAAACGGCGATAGAGGGTCGCCTTGTCGCAAGCCCCTCTTTAACGGAAACTCATCTGTAGGACTGTCGTTGACTAGAACCGAAGCAGTTGTTGTTGTCACACACTCTCTTATCCACTTTCTCCATAATACTGGGAATGACATTTTACTCATAACCGCGTCCAGATACCCCCAGTCCGCCGAATCATAAGATTTTTCAAAATCTACTTTAAAGAGTATCAGTTCCTTCTTGGATTTTCTAGCGCCATCTACCACCTCATTAGCTATAAGGATGCCATCAAGTATCTATCTATTTTTGACAAAAACTGTCTGTGTCTCAGATATTAAACTCCCCATCACCGTTCGTAAACGATTAGCTAACACTTTCGACAAAATTTTGTAAAGACATCTCACCAGTGAAATAGGGCGGAAATCATTTAACCACTGTGGACTATCCACCTTAGGAATAAGAGCTATACAAGTATTGTTTATACCTCTTGTTAACCCGCTGTTCCTGTGAAAATCTGTTATGAAACGCATCACATCCCCTTTGACATCTTCCCAAAAATCTTTTAAGAAGCCAAAATTCACACCATCTGGTCCTGGACTTTTGTAGCTGTCACAATCCCAAACTGCGGCTTTCACTTCAGCAACTGAAAAAGGTTTAATCAGGCCACTTCCCTCCATAGGAAATAAATTTTTAAAATTCAAGTTATCGACTCCCGGCCTGTGTATGTCTGTAACCGCAAAGTGCTGTTTAAAATGAGTAAAGACTGCATTCCAAATAGGCTGAACCCCTTCAATAAGAGAACCATTCACCATGAGCGATGCGATGGCATTCCGCCTCCGACGATTAGACAAAACCGAATGAAAATACTTAGTGTTTGCATCACCATCCTTCAACCACAATAACCGAGATTGTTGCCAGCTAATACTGGTGTTGACACGAGATAAATAATGAATGTCTTGAGATGTATCCCTCAACTCTTCGATTTCTTCAACTGACAATCCCACCTCTGCGCCTTTAGTATCAAGATCAGCCACCCTAGCTTTTAAACTATCAATTCTACCAGGATACTTCGGAGGGGGCATATAAAAATTTAAATTCCTTTTTAAATTTTGATATGAGTGAATCATATATTTATTTTTTCTTAGATTTTTATAGGAGTCAAGATTTTTATATCAATTAGTCTCACATAAAAAAAAAAAACTTACGTTAAAAGTCACTTTAGGCTTCAAAATGTGTTGACAATAAACATAAAAATCACAGGTCGTACACAAAAATAAGAAAAATAAATATATTGATGACTCATTAAAAATAAATAAAAATCCATTTGACATTTTTGAAATCTTATATAAAAACTTCACATCATCTTGTTTTAGGCCTTAAAATATGTTGGGTTGAATGAAAATCTTACCGTTATCTAAATTAGGAACATTACAAGCATAAGACAAATCAAATCTTGTGTTAGAAAAAAAGAGTAGATTATTTGAACAAAAATAATAATAAGTTGAAACTTTGTTTAATGTCCACGCAGCTCAGCTGGTCAAATCAAATTTAGGACATATAGTTGATGTTGACTTTAAGCTTCCAAATACATTGGACCGACCTAAACCAAACCAAAAAAATTGTATTGAATTAAAAACAAGAAAATAAATGGCATGAACTATATAAACATGAAAGAATCCAAACTCCTGAGCAACTTTAATAATTTTTTGAATTATATTGGTTCTATCATCCTCATGTGTTTCATCAAGATCAATCACTTTTTTTTTTGACGTTAAGGATCAATCACTTGAATGTTACTGCTGAATGGGATTATGGCATGCCCTGGTCTTGAATCTCGGGGACAAATTGAATATTTGACCAACAATTAGTAATAAGTTTCTCTATTGCTTTTTATGATATATTTACTTGATTTGTACCGATGGTTTGGTTTTATTCATGTTGATCTTTTGTTACATTATCATTGTATTTGTGTGCCGAGTGTTCACCAATGAAGTTAAAGATGAGATCTTAAAATGATCAATAAGATTGAGAAATAAACTTCTCTTCCCCCTCAAAATCACTTAAGATGTAGACAATTTCAAATAAAAACAAAATAATCCGGAAGTATACTTTTATGATTGAAGAGAAGTTTGCTGGTTACAAGTAAAACAAGCATGAAAGGGGATTATACCAGTTGAGCAACCGAAAATATGAGGTTGTAATACATTTATATTATACCATAGTACAAGGCATGGGAAGAATTGAAACAGTATAGCAGGATCTGACTGTGAGAACTTTCCGCGACTGTGAATGGTGAGCGTGGCCTAATTTTTAAGTTTGATTTCGAGAAAGCCTACAATTAAATGTATTGGAGTTTATACGGTTATACGTTCTTTACAGAAAGGACTATAGAGTTAAATGAAAAAACTAGTATCAGACTTCCTCACAACCTGTCTGCAAATAGTAGAGATCATCTTGTTTGCTTGTAGATTGTCGCAAACATAGAAATGAAGAAGGATTTAGTGTGGGAAATTTGGTTGTCTAAAAACATTGCATTGAAAATTAGGTGGCAATGCCTCAGGAAGTTAATGTTCACATGTCATAAAATCTATGCATGATCACAAGAATTATACAACACATGATTGTTTAAACTTCAAACGAAAGGCAGCGTAACAAAACTTCCATCACACACAACACTTTCACAGAGCTATCATCAGATCACATATTATCTCATGCATGCATTGCAAGCACACAGCGGAGGCATCCTCCTTCGTGCATGAGGTCAAATGCATTGTTGATATCCGCAAGAGTCAAATTGTGAGTAATGTATTCATCAACCTTGATTTCCTGCAATATGAGATAAATATTGTGTTAGGCCTCTTATTAGTAAGCATTAAAATAGAAGATCTAAAGTGTGTGGGTCGGTAATTCGAGGTTATTTTTCAGTCTGGTTAGAAGTTAATATGCAGTTTATATAAATAGGGAAGTTAGGCAGTTTGTAAAATAGGCAATTAATTGGGCCTGATTATTGATTGGGAGAGACCAAACTCTTGAGTTCTTGGAAGGTAGAGACCGATGACTCTCGAATTTCTTGGGAACTCATTGTGTAATCCTACTCTACCATTAGTAAAAGTCAATTATTACTATTAAAATCTCTATGTTCGGCACCTGTTTCTATCATATTGCTCACTCCAAGTACTCAACTAACTAACTACGCAATACATTACCTTAAAGTTTAATGTATGGAATGAAATGGAATGGAACTGCTTAATGGATTTACCTTGTTTAAGTACTTGTTTACAAGCCAAGGCACTTGTGATCGGCTCTTGAAGCCACCAAAAGCTGTTCCTTTCCAGACGCGTCCGGTTACCAACTGGAAAGGTCGAGTTGATACTTCTTGCCCTGATGCTGCAACACCTACAATAACTGATGTCCCCCACCCCTGCAAATTTGCAACACCAAAACATATATGAGTTTTCATGTTTTCAACACAACCATTCATGGTTTTCATGTTGTAATATATATGAGTGACTGAGGTAGCAGCAACAGTCACCTTATGGCAGCATTCCAAAGCAGCCCTCATTACAGAGACATTTCCAATGCACTCAAAACTATAATCAACTCCACCATCTGTGAGATCAACTATGACCTGCTGAATTGGTTTCTCATGTTCTTCTGGATTAATAAACTCAGTGACTCCAAAGTTCTTCGCTGCAAAGTAAATAAGTATAAGAAATTAAGGTATTAATAACACGCACCCTTTAGCTTTAGCATCATGTCCATATATATTCTTAATACAAAAACCGAATAGAATCAAAGCTTAAAAGCAAACAGCATTGATATATACCTCTTTCAAACTTATTAGTATCAATATCTATGCCAATAATCCTTGATGCACCAGCAGCTTTTGCACCCTCAGCAACCTGTTCAGTGTAAACTCTAGGTAATGGTAGAAGTCCAACAACACCAAGCTAATATGAAAACTTAACCACTAGTTTTTTTTTTAGAAACTCACAGCAAGCCCAACAGTTCCAAGACCGAAAACAGCAACAATTGACCCTGCTTCCACCTTTGCAGTGTTCCAGACAGCTCCAAGGCCTGAAACATTACTCAAAATAATAGTTGTTTCAAAATCTACCAATGTTGTCTACTAGACTGAATTGGATCGAGAATAAGACTAAAAACATTGGTTTAAGATCTCAAACAAATTAAATGAATAACCCCCCCTTTTATTTTCTGTCAGTTCAGTAATCTCTCCTACTACATTTTCATTCAACAATACAAAACATACCCTGTTAGGATATAAAATATTGAATAATTAGAGTAGTTAAGAGTTAGTTAGTAGAAGTTAGTTAGTAAGTTGATATAGGTGGTTGTTTAAGTTATTCTTAGGAAGTCTTTAAATAGCGCCCTCAATTGGTAGGAGGGGAAAGATAGCTTTGAATATTTAAATTTAGTGTCTAGAGAATGATCTAGTTTGAAAGGAGAGTGCTCCTTTGGGGTAGCCTTGAGCGCAAGGTTATCGTCTTCAGTGTAAACCTTTTATATCTTCTCTTTCAATCCTATAATCCCATTCAATGATAGTAACAGAAAAAAATTCAAAGTATTCTTCTTTTCTCAATTTTTTTGATCAATCTTTATTATAGTAAGAATCATTCTCTTGTTTATTCATTTCTGCCAAGTTTTGATTTTTTTTGGATATACCAGAAGAAGGTTCCTAACATACCCTGATCTCATTTGAATATATCCAAAGTCAAGTATTACTATTAGAGTTAAGTGGAAATGGAGTAAGAATTCCATGAGTAATTCTTGCACGAGTACAATTTAATGTAGACTCAACACTTCATATCGAACGCTTGTCCGATGTCTGACACCAACATATTTGGTTACATTCAATCACTTATTTTCTCGAATTATCAACGGTGTCCATGTTTGTGTCTGTGCTATACTAGGTAACACCAATCAAAATTAGTCAAAAAGATACATTAAAATAATTATAACAGAAAAAGACGAGTCATTTTGAGATTATTTATATTTTCTTAAGATTTCATTGAATTGTGCCTGTATGTGGATATTAGAGTATTAGACAATACACTCATGTAAGAATAATAACCTGAATTTGTAGCACAGTGTCGGCTAAGATACAAAGGGGGTTATTCAAGAAAACAATTTCAGTAAAATTAGTCACCCCGATGCATGGTTTTTAACTGCGGTCCACATATGCAATTATGGATGCAATATAAATGATTGAGATCTTTCCAACAGCATTGCAACCACAATTTCAACTACATCGACCACATTTTCCTACAATATAAAAGTTCGCACCACTGCCATGAGCGCAACCACAATTTAAAACCATCAAATGTACTTGGATGGCAGATCTTATGAACTCTAGTAACAAATGATGGATATAAAAGATAACCAAGCTCTTTTCTTGTATAACATGCAAAATCTCAATACAATTTCCATACTACTTAATACTAATATAATTATTAAAAACTTACCAGTTGGAACACCACATCCAAGGAGACAAACTTTGTCCAAAGGAGCTACAGGGTCAATCTTAGCCACACTAACATCATGAACAACAGTGTACTGACTAAAAGTGGAGGTTCCCATAAAATGATAGATAGGCTTTCCATTGACAGAGAAGCGACTCAGGCGATCACTCATCATGACTCCGACTCCAGTAGCAGAACGAACTTTGCCACAAAGATTGGTTTTGCCTGATTTGCAAAACTTACATTCTCCACATTCAGCTTGGTAACAAGGGATTACATGATCCCCTGGCTTAACTTCAGTAACACCTTCTCCAACACTTTCCACAATCCTGTATGTACCAAAAATACATCATCATAATCTATGAAGCACTGACATAAACATGGATACCAAACACAATATCGACCAACACTAAGACATCAACATTAGTAATAATTTTAGAAAATAAATAAATCAGATGTAATCACATATATTGTGTCACATAACTAACACGTTGGTCACTAGAAACACATTGAATCATAAGTGTCGGTGCTTGAGAGATCATAATATTATTATTGAAAATGAATATGAACAATCAAACAGCATAGCATATATGGTTTTATATACTCACCCAGCAGCTTCATGACCAAGTATACATGGGAAAAGACCTTCAGGATCCTGCAAAAGCAAATCAAGATGAATTTATATAGTTATGCATAAAAATATTACCATTGTTATATAAAATGGAGATGGTCAACAACACAAGTTATTGTTATATTTATACCTTGCCGCTCCAAGTGTAAGCATCGGTGTGACAGAGAGCAGTGTAGAGAATTTGGATTCGAACCTCACCAGCCTGAGGTGGAGCTACTTGAACGTCCTCGATGATCAATGGTTTGTTGGGTTCCCAGGCCACCGCAGCTACAAAAATATATATGAAAATGGTGTGATTAGTGTTTCAGATTATGATATATAAAAAATATCATAACAAAAGAAAAAGAATGTAACAATGATGAGATGATATTGAATTGAGATGAATAGAAAGGAAAGAGAGAAAACCTTTGCAGGTGATGACTTGTCCTTGAGTAGCCATCGAAATGGAATAGAATGTTGATTGTAACTCACAGTCAAATGTATGAGATGATGAAATCACATGAAAGAGACAAATCCCTGATTTGGTTTCTAATGATAGTGTTTTGTGAACATATCGTATTCTTCTAGAGAGTCTGTTCAACTTTTAAATAGATGGGATGGGATATGCGTAATGTGTGTGTGTGTGTATATATATACACTTTTTTATACGATGTTATATGTAATACGCCGGTGATGCAATAAAAATAGAGTGATCCAGAGACAAAATAAAATGTTGAATGAGCGTAGAAAAAATTATTACATATGTTCAAATATAACAACTCTTTTAAATAATTTGTTCCATACTATATTATTAAAGAGTGCTATTTGTACAATTATTTTTGTGATAACTTTTGGAAAAACTATCTCTTATATTCATATTGTGTTTTAAATTATATTCACCATAGTTGTTCCAAAAATTGTCGTACAAATATCATTTCTATTATTATTAAGTGATTCACATGTACCAAAAGTAACAAAAAAAAAAAGAATTGAAACCAAACACACAATTTTAACATCTCACATAGGTTAAAAGAAATGTATAAATAAAAGAGAACGCATAATACTAACCATCATATACCTTATAACTGAATATCTAACCATCATATACTATTTGTCAAAAAATAGAACGCATAATATTTTTACTAAATAAATATAACATGAAAGATATTAATTACATGCACAATAAAAATAAAGTATTAATGTTGCATAAAAGATTTCTCTTGTAAAATATTGTATTGAAAATTGAAATTGTCATTTATTTTGGAACTAAATATTTTGGATACTTTCTTAAAGGTGGTATTTTTTTGCCCAATTGAACATTAACTTAATTAATAGGGATATTACATTATTTGTGTAGGGATAGAGTTTAAACATCAAATTCTCCATTTATTCATTTTTGTGGTGAAATTCTAGTGACTTTGCTACTTGACATAATTTTTATTTTTTTTTTACAAAAATGAATCACTTTTTATTTTTATTTTTATATTGGCCGCTTCGCATACTCAAAAAACACACACATGTATATGGAGGGAGAATGTGGTGACACGGACTCGAACTTGGGATTCCACATAAAATGTCCCTACAACTAAATTGTTAGACCGTAACAACAACGGCAATAAATTATTATGGTAGATATAATAAATTAATAATAACTAATGATAGAAAATACCTAAGAGAACTTGGATGAAATGGTAAAAGATCTCTTTCAGCTTAACCATATGCTCTGAGTTTGAATTCAACTTTGAGAGTACAACATTGTTAAATTTCTTGAGGGAGAACTTTACGACTACCGTAGTCCTATCCGGCTCGAGGGATTAGTCTTTGTAGTGGCGCACATAGGATATCCGATTCGCGCCAAAATCAATAATATAAAATTTGGGTTATCCACCTTTTGGTCCATGCAAAATTGCGCGAATATGGGTTTAGTCCTCATTTAAAAAGGTCAAATATCATCTGCCGTCCTTTAAGTTAGACGTTTATAACAAATTATTCCTTTAAGTTTTTTTGGTTACGAATTGGTCATTTAAGTCAAAAATTATATGCACTATGATCTTAAAAGTGTTTATGTCGATGTTTAATATTAAGTTGGTACGTACAGATTCACCGTTCTCAAAACTAGGGTTCGTAGGTGTATTATTTAGTTTTGATTTGAAACAAAATTGATCAACTACCTGATTTATAATATAATTTATTAGTAAAATTCGCCTTGAATTCAAAAACAAGAAGAAGAAAATGTGAGTAAGTAATCATGTGTGATGTCATAAACACTTTTGGACCTACTATCTCAATGTTAAATAGTCCATAAGCATTTTTTAACGAAGTTTGTTGAAAAAATGAATAAGAGTGTAAATATTCTAAGACTTAAAAGACCAATTTATAACAAAAAACACTTAAACGACCAATTTATAACCAAAAAAAATACTTAAAGGAATAAGAGCATCCACAACGGAGACATTTATTTTTGTATACTTAAATGAGTTAAGAGTAGTACCTAATAAGCCATCAATCTCTCTCCTTCAAAAAAAAAAAGCTATCAATCCCTCAAGGTGTCACTTAAGATTGAAGGACTCTTTTAAGACCATGTTGAAGGTGAGAAAAACACAGGGGGGTTTGAATTGTGTTTGTTTTTTCTTCGTTTTCTCCTAAACTGAAGTCACTGTTCAGAATTTGATAGAGTTCAGCTTTTGAAGTGATGTTAAGAATCTAAATGCAGCGGATGAAAACATAGAGAAAGAGAGAAGAAAGACACAAAACAATTATACACGTTCCTTCCACAAACCGGAAATAGTCATGTCCCCCTTGCACTTCCAAGGAGAGTTCACTAAAAAATGTAATATCTGATTACAACTGCTCACTACTAAAACTAGCAAGAGACTTCAAACTACTCAAGCACAACAACAGGAGATTTCCTATGCTCAAGAACAAAATCAAGAGACTTTCTATACTCAAGCACAACTACAAGAGACTTTTATTCAAACAGAATTACAAAGAAAATGTTTGAGGTTGAACACTTGATATACAATCAGTGGTGTTCACAATACAAATCAGATACAGACTTTTAAGACTCTAGAATTTCTAAGATATGAAAGTTGATAAGAATTTCTAAGTGAACTTTGATGTGAAACAATTTCAGCAGAGTTTTGGCACTTGTGAAATTGTTGTATGAGTCATGTATATCAAAACAACAGGTCTTCACTCCTTTATATAGTGGTGTGAAAGATACGTTGAAAACATGCAGCACATCAAAATTGAGTCGTTGTAGAAACTTGATCAGATCACCAATGATCTGTTGCCTTATTTGGTTATTGTCCTATGAAGGAACAATTTCAAATCCATTTCATGTATAGAGGAATAACCAGCGTAGTCACAACTGTTGTTCTTGTACTATTGCAGGCACAAAACAAAGTAGTGGAGATAGTGGTTGTACATTGTACTATTGTCCTTTTCTCAACGTTCTCCAGAGAATAAGCATCCAATGCTTTCCAAATTCCTCTGAATTAGCCGTTGCATCAGGCTTTTATACTTCTGCAATGATAGGCGTGATTAAAACATTTGAACAACCTTTGAAGCTTCCATTCTTCTAGCTTCTGATGATCTTCAACTTCTTATGATCTTCAGAACCCCTGATGACGTCAGCTTTTGGTGAACAGCTTCCGAGGAGAGAGCTTCTGATGACGTCAGCTTCAAGCTTCCTTCTTTGTAGAGTCCATTGCTCTCATTTGTTCTTCCAGAACCTATACTTGAATTAAAGACACTAAATTTTTGTCTATGGTCCCCCACACTTGAAGAAATATTAGCATATCTAATTGACATATTTTAATACATTGTTATCATCAAAACTCAAAGGGTGATGTTAAACACACTTTGTTCCAACACTTGTGCCTCATAGGTACCAAAAGTTATTTCTCTCAAATGGGGTACCTCATAGGTACCAAGTTTTAAAATTTGAGACACCCCATTGGGGATGGTCTAACTTGTTATAAACATTTATCTTAAAGAACCACAAATGATATTTGCCCATAAAAAGAGTGAGCATTTATACATGTACACCTTTATTTTTCACACCCCCATCCAACGCCTTATTTTCTCTATATATCTTTCTTCTGATCACATTATCAATCTATCACATTTATCATTTTACTCTCTGTATTTCTTTCTATCTCCAACGGTGGATTTAATATTGAGTTATTATGAATTAATTTCTAAAAAAAGTTTCGATTCCACCATTCTTTATTTTTGATCCATCGTTTAATCTATGTTATCAACATCTGACTATTTTTTATATCTATTTGAATCTACAAACAAGCTCATTACATCCAACTTAATAGCATACAACGACAAAATAAATATAAATAATAAGATAAAATGAAAATGATTTGAATACATGTGTTCTACAACGTTGATGTCTTAATCATTAATTGAATAACTAGTCTTTCAATAACAATCAAATGAACACCACAACAAGTCGATAAATCAAACAACGTTTTGCACAAGACGACTAACAACTCAACGTTGCACTTAGACGACGAAATCCAAAAAAAAAACAAGAAGACCAGCGTGACAACTTGTACAATACCAACTCTACTAGTCTTATGCGCCGCCCGGGGCAGGTCACCCTTGAACATCCAAAAAACTCTCCTAGTCTTTGTTAACCTCCCCTAAAAAGAATAATCTTGTGAACCAATCACATAGCTCTCAAGTGTCAACCCACTCAAGAACAAAATCTTGAGGAAGACGAGGGAGGGGTAGCGTTATATCACGCGCTATGTTCCGCGACTCGACTTCTGCATATTGATGTGCAATGCAGAGATCACGTAAAGCTCACATGGAAAGAAGAGCTTCTCTTCTTCATAACCCCATTTCTTCCTCTGCCCAAAGTTTCCATTTTTATCTACTTTCTCTGCTTTTTGATTTGTGGGTTTTACTCATTCTCTTCAGCTTATGGGTCACTCACACAGGTACTAAACTCCATCCTTTCTTCTTTTCTTTCTTTCCATTCCAGGCATGTTAGTGGTTAATTTGTTCCCGGATGAGGAGGGATTTGTTGGTACCATAGCACAGCGGAATTTGAAAAAATCGTTATTGTATTTCAATGCGCTATTTACCGCAAACTGTTATCAAATAATGGAGCCTAGTCTTAGTTTGTGGTTGGGCCTAACTCAACGCCAACAAACCGGCTTGTGAGGTGAGAATTGCCCTCAATTATAAATACGTGTTCAAACCATCTGTCGTCCAATTTGATACTCTTCTAACACAGCATAATTTGAACAAACTGCTATTTTCTGCAATACGCAATTGACAACACTGATCGTGCCTCCATGTTTAGATAGACTCGAATAACATCTTGCTTTTGTAAAATGAAAGCAATATTTATTTTACTTCGTTGCAGACATATGTCTCATAATCTTATTGGTCAGTTTATTATTTTGTATGTAGATGGATCTGAAGAGCTTTCAGTTGGATTATCAAATTGGAATGAAGTTAACCACGGTTTTTGTGAAATATCTGATACTGCTGATAAAAATTGTATTGAAGAAAGTGATGCTTGCGTTCCGTCAGAAGCTTTATTATACTCTAAAGGTGGAGGTGCTGAGGCTATTGGTTTAGTTGGTGAGTCACTCAATGATAGAGAAAGTGGTGTTTATGCGCTACTTGGTGGTTGTAATAAACAACATACTGAATCGGCCAATAAAGAGGAGCATGTAGTTGAGAGTTCTGAATCTGCTGTCAAACATGAAAATGATGTCAAAAAATCTGATCTCTTATCTCGGGCTGTGCCTCTTGGTCTTGATGAATTCAAGAGCAGGGCGATCAGTTCTAAAGTTAAGTCAGGCACTGATCAATCTGGAAGTGTAATACATAGATTGGAGCCTGGAGGTGCAGAATACAATTATGCTTCGGCATCAAAGGGAGCCAAAGTTTTAGGTTCCAATAAAGAAGGGAAAGGTGCCTCTAATATCTTAAGCAGGGATAAAGACAAGTATCTTCGAAATCCGTGTTCCGTGGAGGAGAAATTTGTCATCATAGAACTTTCAGAAGAAACCTTGGTAGATACTGTAGAAATAGCTAATTTTGAACACCACTCTTCCAATTTGAAAGATTTTGAAATCCATGGAAGTCTGAACTTTCCAACAGATGCTTGGGTTTTCCTTGGGAATTTTACTGCATCAAATGTGAGGCATGCTCAAAGGTTTGTTCTTAAAGAGCCAAAATGGGTAAGATACCTAAAGTTGAATCTTCAAAGCCACTATGGTTCAGAATTTTATTGCACACTAAGTGTTGTTGAAGTTTTTGGTGTGGATGCCGTTGAGAGGATGCTGGAGGATTTAATTAGTACTCAAGAGAATCTATTTGCATCTGGAGAAGGCAACGATGATAAGAAGATAGTCTCAACCCATCTCGATCCTGCTGAGAGTGAACATGTTCAGCAAAACACTTTTGAGGGGATGAATTCCCACCCTGCTTCAGATATCCCTTCTTCCAATCATGAAACAGCAAACAGTAATGTTCCTGGTCCAGTTGAAGAAATCCGTCAACCAGTTGGCAGGATGCCTGGGGATACTGTTCTCAAGATTCTAATGCAGAAAGTCCGTACTCTAGACCTAAATTTAATTGTTTTGGAGCGGTATATGGAAGACCTAAACTCCAGATATGTCAATATTTTCAAAGAGTACAGCAAAGACATAGAAGACACAGATGTAGTTCTTCAGAAGATTAAAGAAGGCATTAAGAATCTCATTGACCAGCAGGATGTTATAGTACGTGATTTTGTCATGGATATTGTTCACAATATTTGTATTTGTACTTAAATAAAATTCATTACCATCCTATTCTATATATTTTGGAAATGATTCGTTGCTCGTGCAGGCAAAATATGCTGGTGATCTCAATTCTTGGAAGTCTCAAGTTTCTTTGCAGTTGGATCATCTACTCTGGGACAATGCTGTTTTGAGGTGAGAATTAAAATACAAGCGTTTCATAATTTCTGACCATATGAACTCAGGAGCTAATTTAGATTTAGTACCTAGTGTAAATATTAATTGGCCCAATAGACAGGGCCCAATATAGTTATTCACATGTATTAGAATAAGGATGGGCATTTATTGCTAATCGGTTGTTTATGTTGGAGAGACTAGGCTCGAATTAGAGGAATTGTTAGTTTGCAGCAGTTAATATATGATGTTTACAGCAGTTTGTAATTCCCCTGTTGTGAAATTGTCTCTGTTGGACAGTTATCCACAGAGAAGTTCAATAATAGTGCAAGTACCATTTCCATTATTATATTTAATTCCTTATTCATCTGTCAGTAAACTTCGGAGGTCTTTAAAACAGTAGAGTAATATTTGTGTCTCTCCCTGCCTTAATCTTTCTATCGGAGTTCTATGCTCAGACCCGACAGTGACAAAAAAAATAGTGAACTACTGACAGTGGGTAAGACTCAGAATAAACTAGCCAGATCTGGCACAACAAGTGAACTTCTATTGAAAACATGGAAGCTTCATTCACATACTGTCATTATCATTAAGAATTCAACTTTACAATAAAGTAATGAAAGATGTATTCAAACTTGACGTTGGAAATTCCGCCTGAATTGCAGTCCCCTCTAGCCACCTAAGTGCGGCATTTGGGTTGCCTTTGTTGCAGTTGTAGTCTCCAGCACCATTGTTTTGGGTGTGAGGGGATGAATTTAGTCCTACATTGCCTAAGGCCTAAGTTGTGCTTATATAGTTTAGGCTGTACTCACCTTACAAGTCGGTTTTGTAGGTTGAGTTAGGCCCAACTCAAATTTTAAGATTCAGCATCTGCCGATTTTGATGACGAACTTCTGCCACTAAACCAAAATTTCAAATTTTAGGATGGAAAATAGTTATTTTTATTTACGAACTGATGCATGGGTTCCATAAGTTACAGAAATTACAATTAAAAAAGTTTATGTTAAGTACTAAAAAAGTTTGAGTGAAATTAAAAATTGTGTGATTCAAAGGCTCTGCTGATATTGGTACTCCTTCGAAAATTGTGTGATTCAAAGGCTCTGCTGATATTGGTACTCCTTCGAAAAACGGAAGGTCGGACGGACCGATTGATAGATCATTTATGATTGAGAAAAATTTCTGAAAGAAAGACAAGGAAAGAATCAGAAAAAACCCAATTGGTTTTGCTCCCAAGGAAAGAATCCACTTTCCAACGGGAAAACAGTTTGTACAATCTAATTTCCTAAACGATTCTTCAGTGTACTACCCTAACACATATCTATTCACAACCACTGATGCGACCACTTCAGCTAAGTAGCTAACTCTCTTTACTTTGTAGTCATTTGTTAGGAACCCAGAATTGAATTGAAAAGAGTGAACAGTTTTATTGAAAGAATGAGAAAGGATAAAATAGAATATGAGAGAAATCTCTCCTCCAAGGGTTTCCCCTTCACAAAGAGTCACTACTCTATTCACTAAACTTTACAAAATACTCACTGCCCTCTCTAACTCAATAAACCTCCGATTTATACCGGATATCTCTAACTAATCAATTAACTAACTAAGTTCCTAACTAACGCTCCCTATTCTATATCCTAACATCATTCAACTAACCGACTACTTTCCCTTGATCCTCCTTTCTTCTTGATATCACTTTGGTTCCTAACATGGCAAGACTCATAAGATTACAGTACCTATGTAGATCTCGAAGAGCTTGTTCATTGGAATAAAAATGTATTCTGTAGGAATCCTACTGTATAACGATAATACACTTAGGAAAGTTGACATTATTTACTGTTTCTGGTCCTTGCTCTAAGTTTAGTGGTTGCTGTGTTATTACTTGAATGCCTTTTTATCACCATAGTTTATTAAGAAATAGAAAGTAATATTTTTTTTCTTCTTAATTGATGATGCTACGAACTTTGGAATCTGAACTTTTTTCTTAATAATTCAGGTCCGAGATTGAAAAGGTCCGGGAGAAGCAGGTTTCTTTGGAAAACAAGGGTGTGATTGTGTTTCTATTATGTTGTATTTTTTCATTGATTGCTTTGTTACGGCTATCTTTGGATATGGCTAAGAATGTTTATAGAGCACTTAGTGTTGATAGAACAGTTGACTCCAGGGAATTTTGTGTGGGTAGCTCTTCCTGGTTTCTTCTATTATTGAGTTGTATCATTATCATTTTCATATTAACTTTTTGACAGTCCATTTTTGAGATATCTTGTTGTCTTGTGTGATTTGCATAGTGATGAAGTTGCTTCTTTTTATATTGATCTAAAATCTTCAAGGTTCAGTTGGACATCACTTAGAGTGGATGCAATAACTAAGGTGGTGAGTTGCATAGTGATGAAGCTGCTTCTTGTTTAACCCTTTCCTCTGCAATTGTAGATAAAAACTAAGTTGTTTTCTTCTTTTTATATTCGCAGTCGAGGTGATGATGATGATGATAATAAATCTATTAGCGATCCAACATCACAACCATTGATCACCGTGCATTTTTTCTTCAATTTTATGAGGATAAATACTTTCCATAAGCACATTGGTTGCAATGCTATTCCACTGGTGTAAACTTTGCAAGATAAAGGGAAATGATAAATCTTAGATCTGAAAAATAATCATTAATAATTTACTATGCATATATTGATGAATGTATCTGAGAACTAAAAAGAAATCATATAGTGTGATTCTAAAATACCAAGAGAAGCATATGTGTTGCACGAAGTAACTTGAAAAGACAAGAGAAGGAAAACAATTCAAGTTTACATCCACTTTCCCATCCCTGCCAAAATAATTTGTATAAAAAAATATGTCCCTTTATCATACGTAGATAAGTAATATAGCAATGGCTTTCTTAGATAAATTTTCAAATAGGCTGACAATTGTCTCTGACCTTACATGAGATGTGTCTCCCTTAATCTAAGTTATCAGGTAAGAAATGAAATTATACTATAATTAAGACCTTGTATACAACTTAAGTCCGAATAAAAATTGTGTTGAATAACCAAACAACATTATGGAGTTAAAATCCGGATCACAACATCTGGTTGAGCAATTCTAACATTTTTAGAGTAACTAGTTGTTTTTACTCAACCCCATTCATTTAAAACATTTGGGGACAGTATTTGCAAGCCAAGTCTAATTAAGAAAATGCAGCAAAGAAAATCAACGTTGGGAAGACCTTCCGGAACCGATGGTTCTGATTATTCCTACCGTATGGTAGTTGATTCAAGTTAGTGCCATTCGCCAAAACACTAATTAATCCTTCTTTTTTTTGTTCTAAAATTTTGATGATTTTATATCAAATCTATATTTTTTAATTAGTTATACATTTGAGGCATTGGCTCAATGGTAAGAGCTTAACATTGTAACCTCAAAGTACAGCGTTCATCACCCACTAGGGATGGCTGTAAAACGGTTATTAGTGTCACTTTCATTAATAAAAAATCCCACCTTCCCCAATTTTTTTAAAAAAATGAAAAATGGGTATGAATTATTTTAGGCAAAATTACTCTTGTGGTCCCTTGACTAATTTCAAGTAACGATTTGGTCTTTTATCTTTTTTTCACATCATTTTTGTATTTGGAGTTTCAAGCTTCAAATCTATGATTTTATTTCTCGATGAGCTTTCAGTCTTCAAATCTATGGTTCTTTAGCCATGTTTTTTCATATGAGTCTTCTATATAGATATTCTTAACTTTCTAAATGATGTTGTCTATTTGCTTGTTTGATGTTCATAACAATATTATTTTTAGCTTTCAAAATTTATTTAGACAGTAGTATTAAGACAAATACTGATTTTATATACTCCAACTACTGCTGTCTTTATTTGTGTCTGATATAGATTTGAAACTTTAAATTCTGCCCTGCAGGCTTTGTTTCTATTAATAGGAGTGATATTTTCATTTTTACCAGGAACAAAAGAGGATAAACCAAATACAGTTGCCATTTCTTCTGTTATTGTTAGTGTTATTTTGTTGATCATTGCAGACATAGGTTGCTAAACCTGGAGTTCTTTACTCTCCTTTATTGTTTTATTGAGTTTTTCATTTGAACCTTTTAAATGAGTTATATGATATATCTGTCAATTTTGTGAAAAAGGTAGAAGACGAAGCTGGTCGAGTTTGTTGAGATAATATGCCGTTCTATCTTCCCTAGCATTGCTTCTCTTCACTGCTACTCTTGCTAACCAGTATTCCCTGCTGAAGGTAAATTTGTCAATATTTCACTGAAGTTTTATAATAAAATGCTTTATAAACTTTCAGAAGAAGAAACATCATTAAGAAAGCAACTGAAATGAATTTTCAATGTATTTTTTGAAGTCGTGAACAAATGAGGGTTCTATATTTGTTTTTTCTTCTTCTTTTGGTGCATACTTGTTATCTATCTATTTTTTCATTCTTGTTATGTTGCAATTATTATGCGTCATCGTTGAACTTGTTTTTGCATCTTCGTTTCTTTGTTGAGCTCGTTTCTGCATCTTCATTTCTTCATCGAACTAATTCTACATCTTTGTTTCTTTGTTGAGCTCGTTTCTACATTTCTTTGTTTCTTCAAATTGCATTACTTTCCATCACCCATGTGCTACATTAGATTTGCCATTTTTGTTTAATTACTGTAACGTCCCCAGGAACTAGATTTGCCATATTTTTTTGTAAAGATGAACAGTTGATTCGGCTCAGAAAGGTTGGAAAGAAGCAACAGTTCAGTTTGGAAAAACAGAATCGGTGCACCTAACCATAAACACAGTTTGGGACAAATTATAAGTGGTTCAGTTCGATTTTACTGAATATTTTGGACAGTTCGATTTGGTTTGGTTTATGACGAAAACTAAACCATGAACAGCCCTAATCTAATCATATTACAGATGAGTACACTGTATGAATTGCATCTGCAGTAGCATATGCCTGTATAGATATCAGGGTATGAAAATGTTATAGCTTGATTACAGGTTTTGACATGCGGCCAACAATATGCTATAGCGAGTGGTCAATGGCCGCTACTGGAAGCCTGTAGTTAGTGGTTTGCTGTGGTATCTGTAGTGTCCACAATAGAGGCTCAAATCGCAGCCACTTGCAGCCGCGATGGCTGCTAAATGCATATAATAAAAAACCTCGTTTTAATAGCCATTTTCCTGGATTTGGATGTTGTTGCTCAATTACCTAAAGTCTTAGATGCTTAAATTTGTTTGTTGTCTCAACTTTTTTTGGTTTTATTTGTGTTAGTTTAAAATCGATGTCTTATTACTATTATGATTAGTATTATTGTCGTTGTTGTTTTGAATACTTCATTAATTTTTCAGCATTTGTATATATAGTATTAACTATTTAAGGAAAATGCTGAACTTTACGAAGCATAAGAGCATGAATGAAATGTAGCAAGATTTAATTGGCTGCCAACCCATGATTTCCGCTAAGTACCCACGGAGCCGTTTCATGCTTTTCTAAAATACTGACACGTGCATGTTCTTGCGTTTCGTAGGCATGGCTCTTCGTAACATTTAGCAAGCCCATTATTTAATATGCATAAAAAAATTAGCGATTTTCCCGCCATGCACTACCTCACTGTAGTACTTTTGTGGTCAGCAGCTACGCGCGCTATCCAAGACTGAAAACTTTATTTCTTCATTGTAGTTCAGTTACAAAGTATTGATTTAAATTTCAAATGCATTTGCTACATAAGTTTATTGTTGATAGTTCACTTTTTCCTCAGAAATGCCCTTATGATTGTATGGAAACTCTTCTGTAGGTTATCCAGTATTTTCATAACTGGGGAACAGGCAATTTTGATGTTGATTTTCCTAGTCTTCAAGCTGGTAAAGATTTCTTTTTCAAAATCTAAATATTTTACTCATGTGAAAATTGGTGTTATTGGATATTTTCTGCAATAACTCCGATTTACACCTTGCAGGTTTGTTGGTAGATATACTCACTTTTTCGCTGTTCAAGATTAGTACCATCAAAGCAGTCATTTTCCTTCTTTTTAACATGACGCCTCCCAAGAAGGCCTTTTAGCCTTCTCCTTCCCCATTGATCTGTAAGAATGCATCTCTTTCGAGTGATTGAGGGAATCTGACTTGGCTCATGTAAAATTTCCCGGCAAATTGTTTTAAAGACATTTTCTGATTTTATGCAATTTTTTGTTTTTGTATTTGAGTTATCATCCAAGTATTTGTTTGGTTTGGTGATCAGAGAACTCTTCTTCCATGCCGATGAATATTTGCCATGATTTTAAGGAAGCTCCGAATGGTAGATTCGGGCCAATGTGATGATGTGGTATTTCACCATGAATACAAACATACGCTAAGTCAAGAGAGGTCCTATTGAACTGTTGCAACATATAAACACAGACTATTGTTAAGACTTGTAGTGAACTAGTGGTGATATTTATAAATTAAGCTATCAATTTTGCTTGCTCTTGAATTTACCCAAGTGCAATATACAATCCACTAATGGTGAACATAACAAGATTAATGCAAACTCTTAGATAAAGCATTACACATGAGTTTCTCTTGCCCTGCATAGCTCTATAACAATTGCATTTTTTTTATTCCATCTAAATGGGTGATCACGAGGTATAGGAACCTATTATGCGAATCAAACCATGATGCCTTCCCACCGAATCTTAGTGTAAATGCTTTGGTGTCTTCAATGCAAGTAGGACATTCCAATTTACCATGAGACCCCCATCATAACAACATCTCATAAGCAGGGAAATCATTAATGGTCCACATCAAAGATGCTTTCATCATAAAATTTTGTTTTCTGAAAATATCATATGTCAAGACACCACTTCACAACTTTTTCAAGTCATTAATCAAAAGTTGCAAATAGATATCAATATCAGCTGTTGGATTAGATAGCCTTTGGAAAACAAATATGATCAACTTCTTTGCAAACACACCAATTCTTGGGAGCTTGCCTTAAAAAATACTTATTTGTTGTCAGAACATAGTTTGGGCCAGACTAATTTGGAACATTTGAACTTCACCCTCAGTCTCTCATGGTGATGAAAATCTTGCACCGCAAGCTTCCAACTTATGACAACCTAAGGGACAGAGGTTGTGGTATGCCCACAATATGCAACCTTTGTTATGAACAAGTTGCAGATTCATTACACCTATTCATTGATTGCAAGTTTGCAACTCATATTTGGAATTGGTTCATTAACACTATGAACTCAAGTGTCAATGACGCGGTACGGAAGCGTAGGGTTAGCAAGCGCTAAACCTAGATAGAAAAGAACAAGTTTGCAAGCGACAAACTTGTGAAAATAGGGTTGCAAGCGACAAATCTATCAAAATAAGGGTTCCGGAATCCACCAAAAATTGAGAAAATCTCGAATATTATTAATGAATCAAAAAGTGTGCCTCTTAGGCTACATAAGTTCTGCTTATATAATGAAAGAAATAACAAACCCGCGGGCCAAAATAAAATAAAACGAAATAATAATAGAAAATTCTAGAAAATTACTAAGATTTGGCTAAATAATAAATACTACTA
>Ga0315914_1000107_pt1 | contig 72197 bp, 57 predicted proteins | sample MpolenodulesMG_FD_203920 | JGI IMG/M metagenome (GOLD analysis project Ga0315914, IMG submission 203920) | Medicago polymorpha root nodule microbial communities from Los Angeles, California, United States - elongated nodules | ecosystem: Host-associated > Plants > Roots > Nodule | place: USA...
TTTCCCACGCGTGAGTAGAGGAATTGTGTGCAGATTCTTGTGGGGGCTACAAAGGTAGGGATGTTATGGTAGAAAGTGATTGTGGGCTTCCAGGGGAACATGCCCATGTTGAAAAGGAAGAAGACACAAGTGTTTGGAGGGGGGGGGGTAGTTTGGAAAGATAATATTTCTTCATCTAATAAATTTTTCCAGACTGAACCTTTTGTCAACACAGTTCATAATGTGGCTGCTACGAGGTTGGTGGGACATGGTGTGAAGGAAGTGATGGGTTGTGAGAGGCCTCTATTTACGAATAAACATATTAGATTCTCTTATGATGAATCTGAGCCGTCGGTTTTTAGCGATTCTATTGAAGATTTTGAAGGGGATGGACAACGAATTTTGAAGTTGAGGCAACGATCTAGAAAGAAGAAGAAAGCTAGTCCCTTTGCAAAGAAACAGCTAAGGGTGGCGTCTGATGTTCACTTTGATGGCAGCCCGAAGTCTTGGAAAAGGGAGAAGCATAGGTATCAAGTCCGGTCGGCGTATAGAAGGACGGTTTCACATCCTTTGGGTGGAGATGAGGAGTGGAGTAGTGATGATGGAATTGTGCGTGGTAAGGGAGGTTTTTGGTAGGAAAGCTCGCTCCTCAGAGATTTGTCCTTTACATGGCTCGGGGGTGGGATTTTTCATGGATGATCATGTTGAATCCGTGGCGGACTCACAAGTGTGGGGTGTGGCAAAGAGAGGGAAACATTTGAAAGTTCTAGCGGCAAAAAGAGTCTTGGAAATTCAAAAAGAGTCCGGTGTTTCCTTTTCTCCGTCGGAGGGTGGGATCATCGAGAAACTTGTTCAATTAGAAGATGTTGCGGTCAAGGCCAAGGCTTGTAGGGAGGAGGCAAGGGTGATTTAATGATAGTCTCGACCTTTAATGTGAGGGGTTTAGGTGGGAGGGTCAAGAAGAATAAAATTTGTGATCTAGTGCGACAAAATAAGATTGATTTCTTAGCTTTACAAGAGACAAAGTTAGAAGATATAAATCAAGCATTGTGTTACTCTTTTTGGGGTAGTGAAGACTGTGAGTGGGTGTTTAGAGCTTCCAAAGGAAGTAGTGGTAGAATTCTTTCTATTTGGAACAAATCTTGTGCTAATTTGTTATATTCGTTCTAAGAGGAAGGTTATGTTGGTGTGTGTTTGGAATGGGGGGGGTGGATAAAACAAGGTGTATTATGATTAATGTTTATTCTAAATGCGATTTTGTGACGAAAAGAAGGTTGTGGGAGAGTTTGGTTGAGGAGCGGGCGATTAGAGGAGGAGGGGTGTGGTGTGTACTTGGTGACTTTAATGTGGTGTGTAGGAGAGATGATACGAGAGGGGTGAATGAGGAGGCTTCGACGGCGCAAGTTTTACAGATGTATTTGTTTAATACTTTTATCGGTGAGATGGAGTTGGAAGACTTAAATGTTTTGGGCCAGCGGTTCACTTGGTATCACCCAAATGGGAGATCCATGAGTCGTATTGATAGAATTCTTATCTCGGAGGAATGGTCTCAAGTTTGGGGGGAGAATTCTCTTTGGGTGTTGCCTAGGGATGTCTCAGATCATTGCTCGTTGGTGCTTAGAAATGGAGGGTGGGATTGGGGGCCTAAACCTTTTCGCTTTAATAATTTTTGGTTGTAAAACCGAAAGTTCAAAGGGGTGGTGGAAAAGGCGTGGAGGAATCATAATGTTAGTGGATGAATGGGTTTCATGCTAACATCAAGGAGTGGAATAAGGAGGAGTATGGTGGTATGGAGGAGAGGGTGGAGAGGTTGGTGGAGGATATAAAAGGGTTGGATGAAAAAAGTGAGGAGGGAGAGTTGAGTGTTGTGGAAGTAGAGATTCGGAAGTTCAAATTTGAAGAGCTTTGGAGAATTCTTAAGGCTTAAAATGCCTTCATAGCTCAACGGTCTAGATCGAGGTGGCTTAAGGAGGGGGATGCGAACTCAAAGTACTTCCATAATTGTGTTAAGTTACGAAAGAGTAGGAATTCCATTAAGGCGCTCAAGGAGAATGATGGTTGGGTGGTGTCACCTTTTGATGTTAGGAGGAAAGTTGTGAATTACTTTACCACTGTTGTTTCTAATGAAAGTTGGGACTGTCCGAAATTGGATGGGGTTAATTTTGACACCTTATCTGATGGTGATAATGGCCTTCATGTGGCTCCTTTTTCCTTGTTGGAAATAGAGGCGGTGGTGAGAGATAGTGATGGTGGTAAAAGTCCGGGGCCAGATGGTTATAATTTTGCTTTTGTAAAGGAGTTTTGGTATTTGATTAAGGATGACGTGAGGGTTTTCTTTGATCAATTCCATGCTAACGAGGTGTTGCCCAAGGGTATGCTAGCTTACTTTGTTACTTTAATTCCGAAAGTCTCATCCCCGTTGGAGTTGAAGGATTGTAGGCCGATTTCTTTGCTTGGTTGTCTATATAAATTATTGGCAAAGGTGTTGGCTAGGCGATTGTCGGCGGTTATGAATTCCATTATTTCACCAAATCAATCGGTGTTTCTTAAGGGTAGGCATTTGGTGGATGGTGTGTTGGTGGTGAATGAGTTGGTGGATTATGCTAAGAGAGCGAAGAAAGAGTGTTTAATTTTTAAAGGTGGATTTTGAAAAGGCTTATGACTCGGTGGATTGGGGTTTTTTTGGAGTATATGATGCATAGAGTGGGGTTGTGTGATAAGCGGAAGGCGGGGATGAAGGCGTGTGTGTTTGGTGGTAGTATGTCGATCCTTGTCAATGGTAGCCCGACGGAGGAAATTAGTATTCATCGAGGTTTAAAGCAAGGGGATCCGCTAGCGCCTTTTTTATTCTTGTTGGTTGCAGAAGGTTTTAGCGGATTAATGAGGAAGGCGGAGGCCTCAAATTTGTTTGAGGGTTTTGACTTTGGTGGAAATGACTTGGTGGTGTCTCACTTGCAATATGCCGGTGACACTCTTTGTATTGGGAAGGATTCGGTTCGAAACCTTTGGACCATGAAGTCGGTTCTTCGTGGTTTTGAAATGGTGTCGGGTTTAAAAATTAATTTCTCCAAGAGCTCCTTGATAGGGGTCAATGTTAGTGATGAGTTTATGGTGCTAACCCGAGGAGTATGGCGACTTGGGAACCTTTGAATGAGACTTTAGGCAGTAGGCTAAATACGTGGGGCCATCGTTACATTAGTTTTAGAGGTAGAATGGTCCTTTTGAATTCGGTGCTTAATGCTATGCCTATTTTTTATTTATCCTTTTTGAAGGTGCTGATGCAAGTTTGGAGGAGGATTGTGAAAATGCAAAGAGAATTCCTTTGGGGTGGTGTTGGAGGGGGTAAGATTAGTTGGGTTAAATGGAAGCCGGTGTGTCAAAAGAAGGAAAATGGGGGGTGTTGGGGTGAGGGATATTCGGGTGATGAATATAAGTTTGTTGGCTAAGTGGAGATGGAGATTACTTGATTGGGGAAAAGGCGTTGTAGAAAAGTGTGTTAGATAAGAAGTATGAGGGGTGTGTAGGTAGCTTGTTGGAGGGTAATCCCACTAGGTGGCCGAGGTATTCGTCTCTTTGGTGGAAGGACTTAGTGAAGCTAGGAGATTTTGGAGTCCTTAATTGGTTCAATTCGGTGGTGGATAGGAGAGTGGACAATGATTTGGCAACAAGGTTTTGGGATGATAGGTGGAGAGGGGGCAAATGCTTCCGTTTGAAGTACCATAGGCTTTACTCGATTTCCAATGATAAGGAGGCTTTGGTGGGGGAGGTGGGTGTTTTTTTTGGGACTTACTACGGATTGGAGCTTCCATTGGAGAAGACAACTCTTTGTGTGGGAGGAGGAAATTTTAGTAAGTCTTATGGAGGATTTGGAAGGTATGGTTGGGTCTCAAGCGGAGGATGAGTGGAGGTGGAGTTTAGAAGATACAGGTGGTTTTACGGTAAAGTCGGCCTATGATAAGTTGGAGGAATTGGTGTCGAGTGATGTTTTGTGGCGGGTTGAAGATAAAAGGGTATTCAAAGGTTTGTGGAAAACCCCAGCACCTTCAAGAGTTGTGGTGTTTGCATGCAGGGTGCTCCTTGATCGTATTTCTACTAAGGATAATCTTGCATTGCGGAATGTTCTACCTTCGGAAGGGTCGGTCTTGTGCGTTATGTGTAATAGGGTGGAAGAATCGTCGCTACACCTTCATTATGATTTAGCTAGTTTGTTGTGGTTGAGATTAATGTCGTGGTTGGATGGCTTTTTTTATCACTCCTCCTAATCTTTTTATTCATTGGGAATGTTGGGGGTGGGAAAGGAACAAGAATGTCAAAAAGGCCCGTCGACTTATTTGACTTTCAACATTATGGGTGTTGTGGAAAGCCCGAAACGATATCATTTTCAATAGGAGAAATTTTGAGGTGGAGGAGATAGTGGAGGAAATCAAAGTGTTGTCTTAGAGGTGGATGTTGAGTAGGACTAATACTCCGGTTTACCTCTTCTATGAGTGGAGTTGGGATCCGGTATGGTGCCTTGGCAGAGATGGGAGGAGGTAGGCGTGGTGGTTTGCTTTGGGGACTTGGTTCGGCAGTGCAGAAGCCGTTTTTTGCTGCTCTCAAGGGTGTTGTTGTGTGGCAGTGTGGCTGCCTGTTGCAGCGTGCTTTTTTCTATCATGAGGGTCTCCTGTCTGTCTGTTTTTCACCCGGTTTTTTTTGCTCCTTGTCTGGGTAGCATCTGCTGTTTGCTATTATGAGTCTCGGGTGTGTTGTTTGGGATTTTCAGGAGTGATGCAGGGGTATGCTTGCCGTATGTGGTTTGGCAGGTTGCTGCTTTTCGGATGCTGGTTGTGTTCTTGGCTGGGTGCGCAGCTGGTGATGTTTTTGGGGGTTCAGGCAGATTTTTCGGTTTGCTGGGAGCCATTATTTTTCTGCTGTTTTTGTTGCCTAGGTGGTGAGGCTGTGGTATGCATGTGGCTTTGTAGCATGTATAGTTCCACATCATTATTTGGTGTGTTGGTTTGATCTTTTTTGGGTGGTTTTTAAGGGGTTTTTGTTCGAGCCGGTATTTTTGTGGCAACCGATTTTCCCTTGTATTTTTTCCCACCCGAGCTTATTAGTGCACCTCGCACGAGCTTGTTGGTTAATAATATTTTGCCGATTTAAAAAAAAAAGAATTTTGTACGGTTTCAACCAATAGATGAGTAAAGAACTAGGAGACTTATAACAATCAAGCAGGCAATCCACTTAAAGTCCACCTGGAAAACTAATTAACTTAATTTTTTTGGATATTTTATTTTATTTTTTAGCCTGATTAAATCCAAATTTATCAATCTACCAAAAAATAAATAAAAAAATCCAAATATATCATATCACCATCATTTTTTATATTATTTTTTTTTGACAAAATCATTTTTTATATTATGTAAGTACATTATTAGAGGAATTATTGTAACTACTTTTTATAAGTTCTAGTATAAATTAACTTTATCTCGGTAAATTTTAAAAGAAAATATTAACCTAGTTCTATTTTTTTTTTTTTTAAGAAGCTAAATTAGCCCACCTAAATTGGCACTAGAGAGAATCGAACCTGAAACCTTGAGGAGGAGCACACTCCCAGGTCCCAACCAATACCACCAGGCCAACCCAAGTGGGTTTAACCTAGTTACTGTTAACCCTTTGATTCTCGGGGAAATGAGCTTTGGTAATCCAAAGTTCGGCTGTGTGCTAAGTATAACCTAGTCAAGAAATTATTTCATCCAAGAATCAAACTTGAGTTTGATTCGTCATTTGTTGGAGTACATTAACCATTTTGTGTTTAATTATTTGATTAACTCAATCATAATTAGAACACGACATATCAGTCAAAGAAACATTTGCACCAGGGTTGGGCTGCACTATGGAATCAAACTAGTTTAATGAGAACCGTTGATCGAAACAACAAGAACTGAAAAACATTTGTTCAAAAAAACAAGAACGGAAAGAGAAAAAAAAGGAGTTTTGTTTTTTCTTTGGTGTGAAGAAGTTCATGAATTATGTGATGGCAACTCGAGAGAAGACCTAAATAACCTACAAAAGGAGCAATTTTCTCAACATATTCTTTTGCTACATATTTAACATTAGGTGTCTAATATTTTGTTGTAATAAGCGTTGCGTAATTGTAATGTATTATGAAATCTGGCCAAAATAATAAAATATGTTGAATTCTTACCAATTTATACTTTGTCACTTTAAATTATGTCATTTTAATTTTTGTTATTTTAATAATCTATGTCATTGTAATGTAAAGTCAAAGTTCATACAATTTGGATGGTATAATTCAAAGATGTCTAATATGTTGCTGATTAAAAAATTTGAATGTGGTAAAATGGTCAATTTAGAAGGTGTGTGAGAAGTGAGTAGGGTGAAAAAGGAAATCCTGAATGCAGCATTGTGCTAGTTAAATGGATAACAGACAAGGCCATCATTGCATTATTCACTTGGATCATGCTCACTTGTAGTCAGGACGAATTTACACAAAATGCAGCATTAGTAATTTCTCACACAAGATAAATTCATATTGCATAGTATATTTAATAAAAAAATTAATTTACCCTCGTAAATAAATAAAGATGAAAGATCAAATCGCACTATTATAATGCTATATTAATATTACATGTATAATATCGTTTTACTCGACTTGAGACCTATCAATATTATTGATGTTTGATAAAAACATATAAACCTTTAATATTGGTGGATCTCAATAATATATCAAATGATTTTAGATTTATGTAAAGTTTTACATTGATGATCTATATGACAAAAACTTATAATCTAATGGTCAAATTTTAAAAAATTATATGTCAAGTTAAACAATATTAAGTGGTGTAACACTGATGTAGTATTACATCAATATAATTTGATCTCTCCTTATAAATAAATACTCTAAAAAAATTGGTTCGTCTCCACTCTATTCTCAAAGATTTCAAATATAGCTTAAATTTTCATTTTTAGAGTGTTTTTTTTTTTTACAATCAAATTTTTTTTTACAATCAATTTTTAGAGATATTTTAATACGCATCAATGATTACTTGATTGATATTTAATTTAATACTCATCAATTAGAGATATTTTAATACGCATCAATGATAACTTGATTGATATTTAATTTAATCCACATCAATGATTACTTGATTGATATTTAAAAAGCAAAGAAGCATCTATCAAAAAAAAAAAAAAAAACAAAGAAGCAAAATTGATAGTACTTTTTAATTACCAAGGATGTCTTTGTATTTTTTTTGGGTCACTTTGAGTATTTACTATTTAGTATTTACTCTGTCGTGAAAATATTACAAATTGTTTTTCTTTCCACCAAAAAAAAAAAATTCTAAATCACAGCTAACCAACTAAACACTCACGCGGTCCGATCAATGACCCAACTTCTTGATCAAAAACTTAGGTTTTAAAACACCGCTATTAATCTTATAGAAACCCTAACCTTTTCTTTTGTTGAAATAGAAACCCTAACATCTTTCTCTTATATTGATTGATATCTCTATCTAACAAGATCTCCTTCTTTTCTTTTTATTTCTAGAATTTAGATTTTGAAACATGGAAGAGTTTTACTTTGCCTTGTGTTGTGATCATCTCACCTTATACCACATCATTCACTCCGGTATTTTCTCACTTTCATATGGCTCACAACAACCACTACATCTGCCCTAGTCAATCGGGTCAACTTTCTTGTCTTCTTTTCTATTTTCATTTTTGTATTAATTTTTTTTACCCATTTCTTTATAATTAGTAGTAGAACGATTTTTCCATAAAAAATAGTATACTATTCATCTGCTACCGCCAAAAAATATAATTGTTTGTATGTTAGATCTTAAACCGTTTTTGTTTAAATGTATATAACAGATATCGACGGAATTTTCCTACAAGCACTATACCGATGGTTGCATCCAATTGAAATTGTCCAAATTCTCACTAATTGTAACAGATCTCGGATTGATTCAAAACCATCACATAAGCCTCAAAGTATGTGATTAATTCTGATAGTTCTGGTTTTTGTAAAGTAGCTTTCTTTTGCTTCATTCATTAGGGCAAAAAGGTGTATTCATTGAGCAGAATGTCTTATGATGTATTGGTTGACATTAGGTGGTTCGATTTTCCTATTTAATCGGAATGTGACAAGAAACTTTAGAAAGGATGGTCATAACTGGAGGAAGAGAAAAGATGGAAAGATTGTTGAAGAGTCTCACACGAAACTCAAGGTACGTATACGTATATTGAGAGGATCCTTATACTACTCAATTCATAAAAATAAGAATAAAAAAACATCAAAAAACTTTATATATTATTATTGCAATGAATGAAGTATAATGTTTTCAGGTTGAAGGTGTGGAAGAACTGGAATGCTACTATGCCTGTGGAGAACAAAATGACAATTTTAAAAGACGAACTTATTGGATGCTTGCGAAGTAAGTTTTCATCTTAACATTTTCAAATCTCGACACTTAAAATAATTTTCTTTTTATTTAATATTCTACAGCTTATAAAATAGTTTATAACTAAGTGGTTAATAAGTTTCAATTAGGTTTGAATTGATTGGAATTTGGAACAATGGAATAAGCAATTAAGTTGTTTATCTGAACTCCTATTTTGTCCTCTTCCCTCCTTTAATTTTATCACATAGACTAGGTGATGTCCATCCAGAGAAAATGAATAAAACCTTTACTTTTTTTCTTCATTTTTTTACGTGTTTGTTTTTGCTTGTGGATTCTATACTTCAAGATATTGCTAATTTATTTTTGTTGGTTCCTATCTTTGGAAATCCTTCATACTATAAATTCTCTTTTCATAATTAATATTGGACATTGTTACAGGGAACTCAAACACTTTGTTTTAGTCCATTATCTGGAAGACAAGGTAAAATAATACAATCATACAATTATTTTCTTATCACCTTTTACCTAATTGTTATTTGATGAAAACTCAATATAAATTTCTTATTTTTACATTCGTGGTACAATTATGGAACAATGAACTAATGACATATACTAATGTTGTCACAATAAATTACTATGAAGTAATTAGAAAGTAAAACATGGAAACAAACATAAGTATTGTATTCCCTGATATTTAAATTCATTGTTTTTTCTTCTACCTCTTGCTCCAAATAATCAGGGAACCAAGGCAACTTTAATAGGTTCCCAAGAAAATGAAGAATCTTATCCTTATGTTCAACAAACATACAATGTTATGGCCAACACAGAGATGGAGACTTCTTCATCGTCTAGTCTTCATCAACGTAGTTATCATGTTAATTCACAAACTAACAATGCTCAAGCATCAGAATCCATAGGTATGTCTTTTGAGCATAGGTTCATTCTATTAAAGATTTAAAATGTTTTACTTTCGTGCCCAGGAAACTTTTTGAATAGCCTTTTCAATGATTTTATTCTTCGTTCACTTTTTCGCGTTCCTATTTTAACATCGTAACTCTTAATATTATGTTTAAAGCATTCAATAGCCATATAAAATCCGATTTCCACTATTTTCTTGGGGAGCTTCAATTCCCAGTTGTTGAGGAGATTAAAGCTCAACTCGCTGATTTTAACTGTCCTCTACAACTTAAAGGTATATTTCTCCAATTTAAATTATTTTCATTAATTTATTTTTATGTTCTACCGGTGTAAAATAAATCCGTTACAAGTTTTTCTTCTATCACTCAATCATGCATTGCCATGTTATTAAAAGAGGGTGATTTTTGAGGTAATTGTCGTAAAAATCAAACTTAGTGACATAGCAACGCATGATTGAATGATATTGTAACCAAATCCTATGCTACTAGTGCATCAAAGTTAAATCTTTATTTTATAATATATTTTACGTAAATGTTCGCCTTTTAATCTCGCGAGATCTCATCTTACATATCATACTAATTGTAAAATTAACATTGTGATAGATTATCAAGAAAGATTGCCTCTCATTAATAATGTTGAGTTGACATATGAACCTTCACAACTCCTTGGTTTTTCATCATGGCAAGAGATCTTGGAGAATAATGCTGGAAGTCATAATGTGCCTTTTCATCCTTCTTTTCAAGAAACACAACCCGTTGACATGGGAGAAAATAGTACTTTTCAAGGATACGAGGTAACGGGGCAACATCTATACCCTAAACCCTAAACAAGCAATAACATTACCTAACCAGAATGAGAAAGTGATGTTGGTTTAATTTTGTAATACTTAAGGTTTTGTCTAACATGTTCAATATTGAACATGTTAAAAAAACTAAAAGTAGCATTATTTATTAAAAAGTTATATATTAAAACTGTACAAGTTTCAATACAAATTTATTATTTTAAACTATTTCAAATTTCTTGATATATGCAAATTTACACATGATAGAAAATTTTGTTTGTAATTACATGTTTCATGTTTCTTTTAAAAATAAGACTAATAAAGGAATAAACTTATAATTATCTCCATCAATCTCATTTAATTTCTCAAAGCCTAATCGATCTAATCTATGAACAGGCTTATGATTTTAATTCTTTAGGCGCATCGAGTTGGCCCAGAGATAGTTCGTATTTACGCTCACCATTTGAGGTTAGTTTTGATGACAATGAACATGAAGTTGATTTTGAACAATCCTTGGATCAGTTCCTTCTTTATCCGCACCAACAAGACATGATTCCTATGCAAAGTAACCCTCATGAAATGCATTTACGAACAGAAGACGAGTTAAAATCAGTTCTAGAAGTTGATATAAACCTAGATGGAATAGAAGTACTCGTTCCACTTCATACAAGACTCTATTAGATGTATATATGGCAGAAGAGGGCTTGAAGAAGGTTTACAGTTTCAACCAATGGATGAGTAAAGAACCAGGAGACTTAGAGGAATCAAGCAAGCAATCCACTTCAAGTGCTTATTGGGATACACTTGGAAGCGAAATTGGTGTTGACAATGAACCATTCCTTCCAAATTTATTCTAAGTAGACAAAGTAACTAAACTTTCCTTCCAAATTTATTGGGATACAATGAACCATTCCTTCCAAATTTATCCGATCACTGTCATTTTTTATATTTTGTAAGTACTAGAAGAATTATTGTTACTAATTTTAATAAGTTCTAGCATAAATTGGTATCATCTTGGTAAAATTTTAAATGGAAAATATTGATCTAGTTACTGAGCACAAATCAACTCAATCATAATTAGAACATGGAGATATCAGTGAAAGAAACATTTGCACCAATATCGGGCCGTACTGGGGAATCGAACTAGTTTAACGAGAACAGTTGGTGGAAACAACAAGAAGGGAAACATATTAGAGTTTGTATTGTTTTGGGTGGAAAGAAGAAGATCCTGAGTTATGTGATGAGACCTCAAGAGAAGACATAAACATAACCTACAAAATTAAAGGAGCAATTTTTTTTGGTAAACCAAAGTTATCCTTGGCGCGTAACTACCATTTATGCTACATTATTTTGGTTTCGAAGGGAGCAATTTTCTCCGTATGCGAAGCTACTTTGAGGTGGGGAAAGTTGCCCACTAGCCTATGGGCTATGGGGGTCAAGAACTTAAATTTTGTGTGCCAATGTACAAACAGTTGATTCGGCATTACCACCACAACCATTATTCTTGGGATGTATTGACCTATTTGTCTTCCCGTTTGTGTCTTGCACCATTGTCGCAATACCATATTCCAACACTTTTCTTTGGATAATTTCATCCCTATTTTACGAATTAAAATCCTTTCCATTTTTATGAAGAAATGGAGGATTCTATTTATGATACCTGATAGACTGAAAGATGATGTTGGTGCAATCCAATTTTTAAATTTCTTTTAAACGGGTATGGACCATCTTCATTTCTCAAAGAAACATAAGGTTCCATTACTAAAGTTGAGTGTATAAAAATTCCATTATAATACATACATGTCAAAATTTTCAAAATATATACATTTATTCCCAAAAAAACTTTAGTAATAGAACTTAGAAATAGATAGGATCAATACTCTTTTTAAACACAAGCCATGTCGACTCTCATTTGTGTTTTTTTTCTTCTTTGAAATGCTAACAAGCATCTACGAGACACTCTTTAAACATATTAAATAATAAGTTTTTATGAAAATTTGTGTATTAAATGCATCAAAAATTAAAATATTTAACTAAGAAATAATTTTTTAATTTAAAATCCTTAAAAAATGTTACGGGTACACTCGTTAACAAGACTTTTTTTTCTTTTCTCAACGGGTCCATTTCTTTGGAAAATTGAAGGGGATCCCAACCTTATTTTTTATAAATTCACTTTGATCATAATGCTACGATTAACTGCCATCACAATCAAATGATACACCTCAAAGTTGATTGTTAGGAGTATTTTTCCCATCGTAAAAAAAAAAAAGGGAGTATTTTTTCCATTCTACCTTCCATCAAAACTTTAATTTGTAGTAAATTGTGCACTAGTATAAAAAATATATTTAGTGGAGTGTTAACAACACATACTTTTCATTCTAAAAAAAACAACACATATTTTTTAACACACTATTTTTTATTGGATAAAATTCATGTAGGTCTCACTAAATCATGTAGGTGCCATATAAATTTAGTGAGGTCCTATGAACTTCAACCAATAAAAAAAATAGGCAACGAGATTTAGCCACTTTAGGCGACAAAGTCAACGGATTTTATGTCTATTTCTCTCTTTTATGACACTCTCTCATCTTTCTTTATTACACTAAAATTACGGTGACTTTTTCATCCTAAAGTCATTGAATCTTAATCCAAATAGTTGTATAAGAAAATGTATATTAAAAAATGTATTCCTAGCATTAAAAAAAAAGTAAGTTGCGCACCTTAATGTCACCGTAACTTATATGTTGATGGACAAAGATTTGATGATTTCCCATCCAACCTCAGGATATTGCCGAAATCTATCTTTTGATAGTATATTTTATCTAAAAAATACAATATTGAAAGATAAATTATGGCAGATTTTACATGATGCTTTAAATAAATTTGAAGCATATTAGAGGAGAGATGAGCAATCAACCAAAGATTTTGCTCTTTGTAGGCCTACAAGAGAACACCAATTTTTCTTCTTGTGTTGTGTTTGATTTACAAAAATAAAATAAATAAGAGATTAGATTTTTTTTAGGGAAAAATAAGAGATTAGATATATAACTCTTTTTGTATCTTATTTAATTAGAAATTGGACAAAACATGAGGCAAATGACTTGACAAATAAATAAAATTTTGTCGGTCACTTAATCATTGAATAACTTTTTTTTTATTTTTTATCTAAAATATGAAAACACATATTTTACCTGGAAAATTAGTATCTCTCTTCTTCTCAATGTCGCTCTCACTCTTTTCATTTTATTTTTACTTTTACTGAAATGTAAAGATTTGTCTTGTAGTGTTGTCTTCGTTACTCGTCATTTTAGGAATCAACCGAACTTTTGGTAGTATTTCCGTAAGTACAAACACAAGAAAAGAGAAAGTATTTTGGCGATGTGAGATGGATGGGCCCACGCAGCATCAGAATTGGATGATTATTATTTATTATGAAATGAAATGAAATGTTAATTTTGATTAATTAGTGAGTAGTGTTTTAAATGAAATACATAAAATAAAGAAGAAGGACGATACCAACGAAGCTCCGTCAGCAAACCTTACAGCACAATGAAGAGGCGACGGTGGAAGCAACGAATCACCAATTAAATAAAATAAACATTTATCTTTTTCATTCTTGTTAATAAGCCAAACCATAACAAGTACGTGTGAAAACAAACTGAAACACCAGATCGTACCAAACCCAACTAGAACAAAACAAAAAACAATGTCCCTCTTGTTCAAACAAAACCAACAACCCAACTCTGATTTGTTCTTCTTCCCAGGTGGTCTTTTCCTTCATTCCAACACTATTCCTGCCTCCTTCATTACCTGCATCCCATCCAATTCTACCACTGTTTCTTGTTTTTCTTGGAAAAAGGTCGGTTTTCAGATTCTTAAGGTGCAAGGTGCTGGTGCTGTTGTTTTCTCATCCTTGAGTCTGTCTATAAACGGAAGAAGCGATGATGTGGATCATAGATACAAATCCAATCAAGTTTCAGAGCAGGAGAATATTCAGGTTCATGGATCGGGTGCTGTCAACATTACCAAACACCTCTGGTCTGGTGCTTTTGCTGCTATGGTCTCAAGGTATAATAACACTCCACAATTTGTTCACACCATTGATTCTCATATAAATATCATACTTCATTCATCCATTCATTTTATTTATAGGACTCATTGACCAATACTATAGACTAAAGGGACAAGTTATTTTTTTTAGGAGAATGGGACACTTATTATTCGTAATTGAGACTGAGATGTAAGTAAAGTTTTACCCAACATTTTTTGAACTAGGGATCAAATTGGATACACGTGATTCCCAGTTGATTTAATCTTAAATGAAGGATTAAGATTCTGATATAACGATTTGAGTCCAACCATTTGGTCACTGAGGATGAGGAAAGTTGGGTAACACTTATTATTTTCATTTACTTTGATTCACAACATTTATGTCCCGGATTAGTCATTACTTTGTTTATAATACTCAGCCAGTTTGCTTTTAGGCCATATATGCTGTTTTTATTTTCGCCTTGAAGTTTGAAGCTTTTATGTACAGTTTTAGTGTCGTGTTTTTTCTTTTTAATTTTTTTTTTCAATTGGAAGTCACGTGAAATAAATGAAATGCAACATGTTTTTCCATTCATATGCACTATTATGATAAAGATTTCATGGTTTAGTATCTAGTGATGGTGTATTGTATTTGTATTAATTATGTTGATTTTTCAGGACTTTTGTTGCACCACTTGAAAGACTTAAGCTGGAATACATAGTTCGTGGTGAACAGAAGAATCTTTTTGAGCTCATTCAGACAATTGCAACTTCTCAAGGTTTGAAAGGATTTTGGAAAGGAAATTTTGTAAATATTCTTCGGACGGCACCCTTTAAGGCTATAAATTTTTATGCCTATGATACATATAAAAATAAACTGGTCAGAATATCGGGGAATGAAGAATCCACAAATTTTGAGAGATTTGTTGCTGGTGCTGCTGCAGGGGTTACGGCAACCTTGCTCTGCTTGCCCATGGACACTGTGAGTGCAAACTCAGGATCCTCTTAGCTCTGATATTATTTTTTCTCTTGATATGTGTTTAAGCGTTGTTTGGATTGTGATGCTTTGACAAGTATGATATGATATGATAGGTATGAGTCAAGGTTGCCTTATGCATTGTGGTGTTGTTTGTAGACTGATTTGGGAAAATGTCACATAGGTCCTACCCAATGACTTTCAATTTTCAAAATGTTGGTGTCACATTTCAGTTTCACTCCCATTTTTTTTCTAATTTGGGTACTTTATGTTAACTCTGGTCGATGAACCCAAAGATCATTACTTGCAGCTTTTCTTATTTCCTAATCTCACAAAACTATATAATAAGTTTACTGGGTACTCTTTAGTCTTTATATCTTTTAACCAACTATTCTTTTTTCATATGCAAATGTTAATAATTTTGTGGTTATGTTAGTTTCCAGGGTTTGAATTGTTGACCTCCTATTTAAAACTCCTTTAGTGTTCCTTAGTTTAACCAATGGTTTACCATTTAGTGGATATGTTAGTTTTATGTTTCCTACTGAAATATACTAGTGTTTCAAATTTTGAAGTTGTTGCTGCATTGCATTCTAAGAGCAATTTCTTTCAGATCAGGACAGTAATGGTAGCACCTGGCGGTGAAGCATTGGGAGGTGTAATCGGTGTCTTCCGCCATATGATCAAAACTGAGGGCTTCTTTTCTCTTTACAAAGGTTTAGTACCCTCCATTATCAGCATGGCACCTTCAGGTGCTGTCTACTACGGCGTTTATGATATTTTGAAGTCAGCATATCTGCATTCACCTGAGGGAATGAAAAGACTCCGATATATGAAAGAAGAGGGTCAAGAGCTGAATGCTTTGGAACAACTGGAATTGGGTACCATTAGAACTTTATTATATGGTGCTATTGCTGGTTGTTGTTCTGAAGCTGCTACATATCCCTTTGAAGTTGTAAGGAGACAGCTTCAATTGCAGGTTAGGGCAACAAGATTGAACGCGATAGCAACTTGTGTCAAGATTGTTGAGCAAGGAGGCGTTCCTGCTCTCTATGCAGGATTAACTCCCAGCTTATTGCAGGTATAACCTCTTATTTTCAACATATACTTTAATCTGTGCAAATTGTACATTAAAATTCATAAATTTTCCTATTGTCGCCTACCTGAGCCATCATTCAAATTAGATGATTTCTGTCCCAACTTTGTATTTTGGACCTAATTTATCAAAGTTGGAACATGGATCGTACAATTTTGATCTGAGGGTGAATATCATGTAACTTCATCAAATGTGTGATTCCCTTACCATGGTAAATCGGGATCCATGCAAATAAAAGCAGCGTAAAATTGTGTTCTTGTGTATGGAGGATAGCAATACCCATGAAATTCCAAGTGTTGACTATCTATGCAATCAAAAGATGTCCTTTTCTTGCAAGGTAAGAGAGGAGGGAGGAATTTATGTTATATGTCGACCAGGTGTGGTTTGGATTATTTGCTCCAAAAGAATCCCAAAGTCCATAGGATGGATTTTATACAATTTTTTCTATTCTTGTTTCACTAAGTTTTGACACTTAGTTTTCTTCATCATAGACCATATAGGACAAGTACTGGGGCCCTGGCAGCAATCCTTCTAGAATTCATATCATATAAGGTTTAATTTATATATTCACCGTTAAAAAAAATTACACCGTCAATTATAATTGTCTGATCATTAAAAGCGTTTGCTTGTAATTGTAACCGCTTCTATTTTTCAGGTGTTACCATCTGCTGCTATTAGTTACTTTGTATACGAGTTCATGAAGATAGTTCTCAAAGTAGAATCAACATAGATAGATTATTATACAAGCAATTGAAACAACAGATATAGTTTGGCCATTGAAGATGAGAATATTCTCCACTTGTGTCCACAGCATGGACCTAAGAGGTGGCCGGTCACTCACACATTTTACAACTGTTTGACAACATACACTGTTTAGGTCTCATTGGATTCTACTGCTGGCAATGCTTTGATGAATAGGAGGCTCAATGAAAAGATCTTGAAGTTTTTTTTCTTTTTATAGACAACTATTAGCGGTTAATTAATAATAGGAGAGAGAATTTGTTAGCAGTAGAAATCAAACCCTTGGACATCCTGCATACTACTAGTGACCTAACCATATCATTGGACGACATCTTCAGTGACATCTTGAAGCTTTGTTAAATTTTGTTCCTTTTCATGTTTGTAGCTTTGGATATTTGGCTGATGATAGTTTACAAATTACAATCCATCGGTTGGCTTTGACTGACCCCAATGATTTTCTTTTCTTTCCATTTTCACCTAAATTATGATTAAAAACACACACAGATAAAATTATACCATTATTTTACCAAGTATATTATTTGTAATTCTTTTCACGATTTAAGATGCAGTTCTAAGCGTGCAAACTAAAATCCGAAGTCCAACTCCATGAATCTTGTATGGTTTGATTTGTAGAACTTTATTGTCCGGTAAATGTGGAAAAATGGCACCAAAGTTCAAAGCTCAAACCCTTTTTTCTCCTTAGACACTGACAGATAACGGTTTTGGGTCAACTGAGTTGAACTTTATACCCAAAAATGTCTAATTATCAAAAGAATTGCGTAAGATACGGTTCAAGATGATTTTATCCGTTATAATACCTTAATACTTTACATTATCAAATGACAGCATAATAACAACATTGCTTCAAATTCAAACTAAAACCAGATAAAGCCCCAGTTTTGTTGGGAAAAAATGATAATTTTCAATGATAGAATTTAGTTAAGTATCCATTAATATATTAATATATGTAGAGAACTTTACCGATGAACAACCCACAATGAGTTAAACTAGATTACCCGCAATCAACGGAAACCCATAGTCTCATCCCACAATGAGTTAAACCAGATTACCTGCGGTCAACAGAAACTCATAGTCACAAAGTCACGAACCGCCTAATCTTCATTTGACAGTTCAAATTTAAGTTTATATTTTAAATTATAAAATTCAAAAAATAAATCTATCAATTTTGAGTTCACGTCGTCCTCATTATGTGACTGCGTGCTCTTATGCACCAAATCCATTTTAGAGTTATACATTTGCCTAACTTAAATTTGTTTCATGTTTTCTTTTCTCAATAAATGTCTCGTGAGCATAGCTCAGTTGGTAGGACAATGCATTATTATATGCAGGGGCCGTGGTTCGAACCCCGGACACCCCACTTATTTACCTTATAAGGTAAATTCTAGCCACTAGACTACCTGACCAAAAAAAAAAAGAATGGAAAGAAAGTATCGGTGAGTCCCATCACTTTCTTTCCTTGTTATTTTTGTTTGTGGAAGAGTTAAATAGATGACTTTCTTAACTCTCCAACTGTTTGTGGAGGAGTTGAATACATGACCTTCTTAATTCTTCAACTCATGTGCATATGTCCCAATTGTTACTCCTAACTTGTTTCCATATATTCAAACTTGGTATTTTTTATTTAAAAATAAATAAATAAATCAAAATCTGTATTAAAATTTGGATTTTCGGATCTGAATGGTTGTGTCCTAAATTTAGCAAAACTGTTATGTAATCAGTAGCAATACATGAAATGAAATCCATTTCATAATCCCAATCTACGAGTGGACGGTTGGAAGATTACGATATACTTCTAGTACTAGAATTTAACAAGAAGATGAAAGACATGACATCATATATTCTAGCAACATATGACTTAACTAAAAGACAGTACTAGTACTATTTGAGAAGCTACGAGGAAAGAACAATGAGTCAAAGTATGGATTTGACTTTGACAAAAAAGATAGTTCCCGCGTCAAAAAAGTTTTTATCTTTTTCGATGGATGATAGCAAATCACAGCATAGCATAGAACACTCTCACTAAGTAACATAAACACTCTCTCTCCGCGTTAACATTTTTCAACTTTCTTTCTTTACACTGCATTACACCATACTCATACTCATATACTATTATATATTCTCTACTTACCTGTTTCTTTCTCTTCTTTTCTTTTTCCTTTTCAATCACTTCTTCAGTTTCTCACTTTCATATATGGCTCATCTTCACCCTAATCAATTTGGTCACCTTTCTTTCTTCATTCTATTTACTATTGTTTTTTTTTTACCATTTCTTTCCGATTATTATTAGTACTGTTTATCTGCTACTACACACATAATTTTATTGTATGTTATATCTTATTATGTTTAAATGTCTAATTCTTATACTATGATTGCCACAACAGATATTGAAGAAATTTTATTACAAGCACAATATCGATGGCTACGTCCAGCTGAAATTTGTCAAATTCTCACTAACTATAACAGCTTTCAGATTTCTTCACAGCCTTCATATATGCCTCCAAGTATGATTCTAATTCTGATTCTAATTTCTAAATTGTTTTTTTTTTCTTTATCAAGCAGAATGTTTTATTAACTGTGATGCTTTTGATTGGTTGATGATAGGTGGTTCACTTTTCCTATTTGATCGAAAGGTGACGAGATACTTTAGAAAGGATGGACATAACTGGAGGAAGAAAAAAGATGGAAAAACTGTTAGGGAAGCTCATGAGAGACTTAAGGTATGTACACATATTTATTCAACCTAAGCTAACAATCTAAATTGGCAATAAAATGATAAGATAGAAAGACGATGCTGCAAGTTAAACTTACTGTCACTAAAATCAATTTTCTTCTTTTACGGTATCAACCATTGTATTGAATAAGGTATGTTGTTTTCAGGCTGGAAGTGTGGAAGTATTGCACTGCTACTATGCCCATGGAGAACAAAATGATAATTTTCAAAGACGAACTTATTGGATGCTTGAGGAGTAAGTTTTCATGTTTACCATTTTCAAATCTCACACTAAAAAATCTTCATTTCTATTTAATATTCTACAACTGAATAAATAATTTATATTCCTTGGTTTATAACTAAGTGGTTGGAATCGAGTGATTAATAAAATTCTGTTAAGGTCAAATCGTTCTCTGATAAAATTAAGTTAGACATAGTTATGCAAAGTTTATCATCATTTTTCATGTAAAACAAGTTTGTCTTCATTTCCTCTTCAATTGTAAAAACAACTTATACATCTCCTATATGTTAAAACCTTGTCTGAATAAGCGCTTAATTACGTTGTTTATCTAAACACTCTATTTGTCTTCTTCCTTCCTTCAAAGTTTCTGCCTTGCCTCGCCTTGTCTCCATCTCACACATATTGGTATTGTCCATGCAGAGCAAATGAAGAAAACTTATACTTTTTTTTCATCTTCATGTTTTGATGCTTTTGTTCTTGCTTGAGGATGATATGCTTTAAATCAACACACGTGATCAACAATACTAGATCTATCTCATTAGTACCTACTTAAAGCATATCATCATGTAATTCTATTTTCTTCAAGAAATTGCTAATTTGTTTTTGGTGGTTCCTATCTCTGGAAATACTTCTTTCTAGGACTTCTCTTTTCACTCTTTGTATTCGACATTGTTACAGGGAACTCTCACACATCGTTCTAGTCCATTATCGGGAAGTGAAGGTATAATGATACAATCATCCAGTTGTTTTTATCATCTTTTTCCTTGTTATTTGATGGAAGCTCAATAAGAATTTCTTATTTTTACATTCTTAGTAACAATTTAAGGAGCAATAAACTAATACATATTCAGTGCTTGGTAAATCTGGTCCTTAAAAGTAATATAGGTATTCTGATCAAGTTTTTTCCTCCAGGGAACCAAAGCAACTTTAATACATGCCAAAGAAAATGAAGAATCTAATCCTTGTGATCAACAAACATACAAAGTTATGCCCAACACAGAGGCAGAGACTTCTTTACCGTCTAGCATGAACAGTGGTCAAGCATCAGAATATGAAGAAACTGAATCAGGTATGTCTTTTTAGCATAGCCTTATTCTATTAACGATTCGAAATGTTTTACTGTCGCACCTAGAGAACTTTTTGAATAACCTTTGTTATTTTTTTATTCTTCAATTCACCTTCTTGTATCTATTTTAATATTGTAACTCAATGTAATGTTTGTAGCATTCAATAGCCATGCAAATTCGGATTTCTACTCTTTTCTTGAGCTGCAACAGCCTGCTGTTCAAAATATTAAAGCTCAACTCCCTTATTCTAACTGTCCTCTACCTCTCAAAGGTAAATTTCTTCAATTTGAATTGTTTTCATCCATTTATTTTGATGTACGGTCAGCGTAAAATAAATTGGATACATGTTTCCCTTCTACCAATCAATCATGTATTGCCGTCTCATTAAAAGCGGATGACTTTTGAGGCAATCAAACATAGTGACGTAGCAATGGATGATTGAATGAAGCATAATGAATTTCACCGCGGTGAAATTCTATGCTAGTAGAGCATCCAACTTCAAAATTAAATCATTATTTTATATATTCCGAAAATGTTGGCCTTTTGATTAGGCAAGATCTTACCATACATGCCATACTAATTGTGAAATTGAAATTGTGATAGATGATCAGGAAAGGTTGCCTGTCATTCCTCAGGTTGATGATATCTCACTCAGTCAAGCTAATGAAACCAAATACATTAACAATGTTGGATTGACATGTGAACTCTCAAAAGTTCTCGGCCTTTCATTAAGGCAAGATATCTTAGAAAATAATGCTGGAAGTCATAATGTGCCTTTTCAGGCTTCTTTTCCTGAAACAGAACCCAATAACATGGGAATAAATAGTACTTCTCAAGGATATGCGACAATGGGGCAACATTTAACCATCAACATTACTAAACAGCATGAGAATAGAAGCTTTATACAAGCTGAAGCTGAAGGAAATTGGCAGGTATGGGACTAGTTATACTTATATCGTAAAGAAATGTATCATTCTGATATTGGTCTGTTTAACTACTTTAGGCAACAACCATGTCTGCAAGTAAAATGGATACTTCATTTGTTGCATTATTTCATGTTACATAGTAAAATTATTGAGTTTTAAATCAGGATATATAGTCTGTTCTATATAAGCTTCAACATGGTATTTGTCTTCATATCAAAAGTCAAAATAAACTAATGACTCACTACAAAGTGATGTTGGTTTGATGTTGTGATTTGTAAACACTTGTATGTTTCTGACTGCTTAATTACTTGTTTCGTGTTTCTTCAAAAATTTAAAGACTAATCAAAGAATGAGGTTTTGCTTTATGCATGAGTGATTCTTAAACATGTAACTTTTTAACTCTCCATCGAACTCGTTTAACTGCTCAAAGTTAAAGCTTAATTTTCCTTGTGAGCAGGCCTCTGGTTTTAATTCTTTAAGCGCATCCACATGGCCCAAAGATAGTGCCTATTCAGGCTCATTGTGTGAGGTTAGTTATAGTGACAATGAGCAGGAAGTTAATGAAGTTGATTTTCAACAATCCTTGGAACAGTTCCTTCTTCATACACACCAACAACACAAGATTCTTATGCAAAATAGCCCTCATGAAATACTTTTAAAAGCAGAAGACAAGTTAAAATCAGATCAAGGGGTCGATAAAAGCCTAGTTGGAATAGAAGACACTCATTTCACTTCAAAGAAGACTCTATTAAGTGTATCTGTGGCAGAAGAGGGTCTGAAGAAGCTCGACAGTTTCAACAGATGGATGAGTAAAGAACTAGGCGATGTCGAAGAATCAAGCAAGCATTCCCCTTCTAGTGCTTATTGGGAGACAGTTGAAAGCGAAAATGGTGTTGACAGTACAACTATTCCTTCCCAGGTGCACTTGGAGAACTATGTACTGGATCCATCTATTTGCTATGATCAGCTTTTCAGCATCATTGATTATTCCCCAAGTTGGGCATTTGAAGACTCGGAAATTAAGGTATCCTATTTTGATATTCTGCACTTGCCAGTTTTGACCATATTGTTAGCGGCCAACACTCAGGGGATTTAGTCTCACATCGGATAGATAGGATTCTTGAGAAGAGTTTATAAAGAGGAGGCACTCCTCACCGTACAAGCTGGTTTTGTAAGGATGAGTTAGGCCTCAATTTTCATGGCCCATATGTTCACTGAACTGTTGTAATATCTGTTACTTTGTTTTTGTTCATCTGTTAGCTATATTCTGATTATCTACTTATTTACATATAAAAAAAGTTATTAAAAAAACATGGTATCCATGGAAGAAAAAGAGAGAAAAGTCTAAAAGTGCACTATATTGATGATGGTAAAATGATACTAATTTCTAACTACTAATAACAATTTTACAGGTTCTCATTTCAGGACGATTCTTAAAGAGTCAACATGAAGCAGAAGATTGTAAATGGTCATGCATGTTCGGCGAGATAGAAGTGCCGGCAGAGATAACCAGGAATGGTGTTCTCTATTGTCATACACCTCAACACAAGGCTGGAAGGGTTCCTTTCTATGTAACATGTTCTAATAGGTTAGCATGTAGTGAAGTGCGCGAATTCGATTTCCGAGTCAATTATACTCAAGAAGTCAACACTGCCGGTGAGACCAGAAGCAGCAATACTTATGATACTTTTAATAAACGATTTGGAGAATTGTTGTCCCAAGAGCATGACTTCCCTCGGGGTTTAGATTCAATTAGTGTGAACGAGAAATCTCAACTGAGAAGTAAAATCAGTTCTTTGCTTGGTATGAAGGACGATGAATGGGACGAACTACTGAAATTTACTCTAGACAAAGATTTTTCTCCAGAACTTGTACATGATCAACTGCTTCAAAATCTTCTAAAAGATAAACTACATGCATGGCTCCTTCAGAAAACAACTGAAGATGGGAAAGGCCCAAATGTATTAGATGAAGGTGGCCAAGGCGTGCTTCATTTTGCAGCTTTTCTTGGCTATGATTGGGCCTTAGAACCAACAATTGTTGCTGGTGTGAACGTGAACTTTCGCGACGTAAATGGATGGACTGCTCTTCATTGGGCGGCGTTTTGTGGCAGGTCAGCATCTCAATGCTTTTCATCTAAACTCAATTTATAGTTCATCGTATTACTCCAACGTGGTACACTTTGACAATACATGAAACTAATAGGATGAACTACTGATCTGAATTGCATCTTTGCAAGTGATAGTACTGTATAAAATACATGAAACAGGCCTAGCAGAAGTTAAAATGCTTACTTTTTTTTTTTTTGCGCAATATGCTTCATTTCATCATAGGGTTGAAGAATGAAAAGGTTGGAAGTACCTACGTTTTTGTTATGGAAAAAAGAATCATACTAGAAACAATGCAAATTGCAAAATTGCACTCATCTTCCGTGAGGTATGCTAAAATAATACATATACTCCAGTGTATTTAAAAGACACGACATCACTAACAAATAAAGGTGGTGAGAGCGCTCATTTAAATAATCGAAGGTGTGTGTGGGCTATTTAAGCATACCTCTAGGAAGGCGAGAGCTATTTCCCGTGAAAAAAGTCCAACGTGAGACTCGTGATTTTTCAATTTTCATTGAGGAATTGCATTTTACCTTCATTATCAGGGAGAGGACAGTTGCTTCCCTCATATCTCTTGGGGCAGCACCAGGAGCACTTACTGATCCATGCCCACAACATCCTTCTGGTAGAACACCAGCCGACCTAGCTTCTGCAAATGGACACAAAGGAATTGCTGGTTATCTTGCAGAATCTTTCTTAAGCTCACAACTCAAGTCTCTTGATTTGAAAAGAAACATGAGAGAAACCGTTGGAACAATACAAAGAGTCCAAGAACAAAACAATGAGTGCTTCTCACATGAACCTTCAATGAAAGAATCACTGGCTGCAGTGTGCAATGCAACTCAAGCTGCTGCTCGTATTCATCAAGTTTTTAGAGTGCAATCATTCCAGAGAAAACAACAAAAGGAATACGATGGTGACAAATTTGGAATATCTGATGAATGTGCTCTTTCACTAATAACAGTGAATGCGAAATCACGCAAGTCTAGACCACGCAATGAGCCTGTTCATGTTGCTGCAACACGTATTCAGAACAAGTTTCGCAGTTGGAAGGGCAGAAAAGATTTTTTGATTATTCGACAGCGAATTGTAAAAATTCAGGTACATATATTTCCAACCTTTGCATGAATTATGTGCAAATGATGTTACTATTTTTGTTTGTGTTTAATGTTTGCTAATGCATGCTTTCCTCTAATCCTGTAACTTGTTATTATAGGCTCACGTGAGAGGTCACCAGGTTAGGAAAAACTATGGGAAGATAATTTGGTCGGTTGGGATTGTGGAAAAAGTTATATTACGTTGGCGTCGAAAAGGTAGTGGTTTGCGTGGATTCAAATCAGAGGCCATTTCTGAGGGAACTATGGTACAAGGTGTATCATCTTCCACTGAGGATGACTATGATTTTTTGAAAGAAGGAAGGAAACAGACTGAGAAAAGGTTGGAGAAAGCCCTTGCTAGAGTGAAGTCAATGGCTCAATATCCAGATGCAAGAGACCAATACCACAGGCTGTTGAATGTTGTAACCGAGATACAAGAAAATCAGGTATGTATCTGTTTAAGAAAAGTATTTTTCTAATGATATGTTGCCAAATTTCACACTATATGTGTTCAGCCATTTTTTTCACAACTGTGCAATCAAAATCTTGTATGAGATTTTTACTAGTTTATCAGAAATACTGGCATCAAGAATGCAAAACTTAAGAGGTTTCTATTATTCCCACCTGAATCATCTGCTGAACCATAATTCAAAATCATCAGGACTTTCAAAATGCCAGCAGTAAACATCATTTAATTTGTCATTGTGATTGTCAACAAAGCTTAGCCGGTCTTTTGTATATGCCTTTTGCAGGAAAAGCAAGATCAGAATTTCAGCAATGCAGAAGAAAGAAGACAATTCAATAACCTCGTTGATCTTGAAGCACTGTTGGACGAAGATACTTTCATGCCTACAGCCACTTAGAAAATAGTGTCCATCCATAATAAGTTTTGTTGTTTCATTGTAAGTATGGGTTAGATTTGTAACATAATCAGGCGATTGTCTTATTTTGATCCTTGTAGCAAAATCTTGAATCATGTTCACTTGTGTAGCTAAAAAGAAATTGTAGGGTCGTTTGCTAACACCTGACACAAAAATGCAAAAACTCAAATCATATAACACCAAATAATACACACTTCTCCATGTCGAATGCAGATTTATCTTAAGCCAGAATATAATGCTTTAAGAAAATTGTGAAGCCAATTATTCATTGCATGGTTCATTGCCAGGAGGGAACTGAGGTTGGGTTTACAATGATATTAGCATTGGCACCATTGTCAGATTATTCAGTACATCTCATTGATTAACGTAAAAATGTGCAATGTGTTCAAAAAAAAAACTTAATGTGCAATGATACCTAGTCCAAATAGGTGAATCTGGTAGCATTTTAATGTGTATACATGACCTAAGTTTGTTCTTAATACAAGTTGGTTGATCCTGAAACTCAAACATAACTCTAGAGCTCTTATGAAACTAAAATAAAGTAATGAGCATTATACATTTCATTGTGTTTCTGATGCTGGTTGAACACTTGCAACCATAAATACATATTGTCAGCAAAAAAAGGACAGTGCTGCCACCATCCAAATGATTTGAGTCATTGAATGCCTAGAAGTCGTACACCACCTCCATCTAGTTGCTGTTACCAGGGCCAAAGCTCTCATAGAACAAAATGAACCCATGGTCTGTGGTAGTTGAACATTCCTGTGGTGATACAATGTGTCTGCACAGCGGACTCATCGACCATCTCCACATTTTCGTCATAAAAAAATAACCGGTGGTTATGGCTTTCTACAAGGCTGACATAATGTCCATGGTTGGGACCGCTCCCAACATGAACAACTACTGCAAATAGAGAATACTCAATATCTGCGTCTTCAGCAGTGCTGCTCAACTTCAACTCGAAGGGAAAAACAACCCGGTAAGAGAACTTCTTGAAGCGGCCAAGCTGTTCCAGGTATTTGAACTGCTTGAGATGAATGAATGGAGTGTGAGGTGGTATCTTTATCTTTATTCTCTTTTGAGCATCTTGCAAACTAATATCGAAGAAAAAGTTCACACCTTGTCATCAGACTGGTAAGTCTAATGCATCAATTAAAATTCATGTAACCAACTTAACCTAATGAGTTACGACATGATTGTTAGTTGTTCATAGATAAACAAGGAGCAGCATAATTAAGCTCAGCACAAGATTCAAAATGGTAGAAAACAGGCGGTTTACATTTTCCCAACCACTCAAGAAACCAAGTTTCAGCTTATGCCACAATATATGAAAGACATATACCTGCAATATTTGTCACGAAAAACTTATCTTCGGCATTCAACATCTCGGTTGAACTGTGTTGGAAAATACTGTCCTCCAACTTTGTAAATCACGATCACCACGGACTCTTCTTGTACTACCAATCGCGCACCAATGAACTGCTCCTTCTAAGAACCGATCTGCACTGTAATATATAATATTGGCAATTAATAGAATATAATAATTAATATTGAAATCAATTAAAAGGCTTCTAATGTTCAAAAGTATACCTCTAAAAAAAAAATCAAAAGTATGAAAACGTGTGTCCGTAACGTAACTAAAGAAAAGCATATAATCCATTGTTTGCAACATATAATTGTGACGTAACACAATCGATTGACATTGTTGACAAGGAGGGGCTGCATTGATCTTGTCTCCATTCTTGGAAATAATAAAAGTTGTAATAACCAAGGTCAGTCGTAGTTTATGTTTGATTTGGAGAATCTGAAAAGGAACTAACAAGAACAACTTTGACCAGCAGAGAGGTTAAAATACAACGAAATATTATATAACAATAATGTACAATTACTTAAAACAATAAAAATTATTGCAAAGTCACAACTCTCTCTTCTCTCCTTCAGAAACCCTAGTTGGCACCGCATGTTTTCTTCTTGTCTAGTAGTTTCCACATATTTTCTTTAGTTTGTTTTTGTTATTTCGTTGTGTCTTTTGCATGACTTTGTTTATTTTGATTTCTCGGCTTTATGCCATGTGTTTTTTATTTATCGTCTTAGTGCAGTGTTTATATGATTCAGGTTGAAAAATTAGTTTTGTGCAAATGCAAATCTAATCAATGACTTCAGCGTCGTCAACGTTGAAGATTCAGAGACATGAGTATTCTGGAGACTTAATATATATATATAGTCACATTTGCAGCCATGCGTACTCTGTTGTTTTATGGAATTAACATGGATGTTGTGAGTTTGTTCACATATTCATCCTTTTTGTTTTTAGCGACTTTGAATTTCTGTTGTATTTTATATAGGTGACAGAAAAGCGAAAATTCACTAAAGAGGCAGGAGGCTTGCATAGTGAATTAATATTTCTTCAGAGTGAAGTAATCTAGATCATTTCTAAGGTCACTAGATCGCCATAAATTCGCTAAGCGAAATTTGCTCGCTTAGGAATTGCTCTTTGCAGAATACATCCAATTCTTGATTCGCCCCCAGCTCGCGCAGCGAATCTTCATACCATGTTCCACCTTAACTCTTTGTAATGGTTCGCTCCTAACTCGCTCAGCAAATTGTTTTATACTCATAATCGTTGATCTTTTTCAATTCAAGTATCCTTTGATATTTAAAACACATAAGTACAAGTTAAACAAGTCATAGTAATTGTGGTAATATTTGAAATCTAACTATCTAATATTTACAATATTAATGAATTTGGAAGTTTCATGAGATTTCCTACCAAACAAGGTTTGTTAATAAGTGTCATGAATATACATGTGAATTTAAAATTGGCACTTATCATATAAATATGAGATTACATCACTTTATTTTATTTTTTTTATTGAAACACTACATCACTTTATAATCAATCTTTTTATAGCATTTTCAAATGCTTGAACCATTTTTAGATGATGAATTTATTAATTATATTATGTTAGCTTCTATTCATTATTCTATGTGAAATGTTGGTATTTAACATATAAGATTTTGTTTTTCTCATCAGATTCAATTTTTTTCATTTTTAAAACTTGTACTCCTTACACTATTTTGTTGATAAGTGATTTTATAACTTACTGATAATTCTTATATTTTAATAGTTAATTAAGGTCATAAAAGTGAAAGAATAGCTAAATTTGTGGATTTTCTCAAATTAATTAATTAAAATATAAAATAAATTATTTAATATTTTAATACACTAATTTTGATATTTTAGGGGTGTTAGGGAGCAATTTTAAAAATGAAAAGAGCAATATTCTAAGCATTTTAGGCGAGTTATATTTGAAAGTGGCCCGTGATTGGTTGGGTAATTCATAAGATTAGCCCGTTGAAAAATGGTTATATACTCTGACTATTTCTTTAGGTCATAAGTAAAATATCTAAAAAAAGAGACCAACTGTTACCTTTAAGTCTCAAACGCTTTTTCTTCTCCAAACCCTAATGGAGCATACGGTTATGGCAGGTACGATTTAACCTTGATACTATGTCTTATCTTTTTTTTTTTTGGTTACGTTAACATGTCGTATTATTTTTTTTAGAAGAACATGTCATATTCATATATCTTATATGTATGATTGTGGTTTAGTGTGATATACTACAACAAACCGACCACCATAAAAATCGTTGATGTTCAATCCTTATAACCGAACATAATTATTCTTATTGGAAATTTAAGACTTATGTGTTCATGAATCATGTTTTACGCTTCCTTGCCTGCACTTTTTATGTTCCAACATGCTATTTTTTTTTTCTTTCCATTTTGCTTTGTACGTATTCTTTTCTTCTTTCTTTTATATTTCTTTATAAAAAAAATATATATTGTTTTACTAAACTAGTATCCATTTTTTGTGTTTTAATATAATGTGTTTATTGTTTTTCTTCGTAATCTGTATTAAAACATATATTAATAAATTCTTTTACATATTTATATAGAATTTATTTTAGTAAATATTTAGTGTGTCAGATAGATTTTCAAGATCATCTCTCCAAAAAAAAAGTTAGATTATCAAGATCAATAAATTGTTTTATTAATATTTTTATATTGTACTAGACTATTTTGTAAGCGCTCTGTTATTTATGAATACGTAATAATTATTTTAGAATTTGTGTGTCATTATTTATGGAGTTTTTGGCTATTGAATTTTCATGTTTAATTTTTTATCAAGTAAATAATTTTAGAATCATGAGATTGTTGTAAGATTAGAGGAATAAAATAGTAAATTGCATTTAAAAACTCTCCCCTCTCCATGTGAACCAAACATATATTTACTTAAAAAAAAATTCTCCTACTTTATCTCTTTTGAACCAAACATATATTTAGTTAAAATATATCTCATGTTATTCTAGTATTGAAAACCTAGCACTAGGGGTGGAAATGGGTTAGGCTGGGACAGGCTTTGTAAGGCCTAAGTCTGGCGTGCTTCAAAAATTATAGGCCTGAGTCTGGTCTATTACCCGTCATAGGCTTATTTTCAAGGTCTGATGAAGACTGAAAACCTATTTAAAAGCCTATTTTACATTAAGGCCCAACAACTATAAGACTACCACTAAATAGGACAAAACTTATGAAGACCTAAAGCACACAAATATGACTTATATTAAATAACAAATACTTACGAAGGGTTAATCACACCAATATACCTGCTACTAAATAGCCAAATCATATGAAAGCTTGAGTTTATAAAAAAAAGCATGAACATTATCAATAATGAAAGGTATATTATATATAAAAAGCTTAATAGGCCGGCCCGACAATAGACTTTTTTGTAAGCCTTAGCCTGGCCTATTTAAGTAAATAGGCTTTATAAAAAGCTTGAGCCTGACCTTTTTATTAAACGAGCTGGACTGAACTAAGCTTTAAATAGGCTAGACCGTAGGCCCTGTCGAACGGTCTGACCTGTTACCACCCCTACCTAGCACCTATGTACTTTTCCATAATATTGAAATTTTAGTCTCATTGTCCTTTCCCCCCTATTTTGTATCTTATCTTATTGCTAACACGTAGTAAACCTTTTTGTTTAAATGTCTAATTGTTATACTATGATGGGAAGAAGCATAAATTGAGAAAATTGTATTACAAGCACAGTATCGATGGTTGCGTAACGCTGAAATCCGTCGAATTCTCAGTAATTATAACAACTATCGTATTACTTCAGAACCTCCACGGATGCCTCGAAGTATGTTAGATTCTGATTATTCTAGTTTTGAATAAATACTTTCATTTTCCTTCATTCATTAGGACAAAAAATGGTTTATTCATGAGCATAATGTCTTATCATGTTTTGGTTGACAATAGGTGGTTCACTTTTCCTATATAACCGAAAGGTGATGAAACACTTCAGAAATGATGGTCATAACTGGAGGAAGACAAAAGATGGAATAACTCTCAAGGAAAGCTCATGGTATGTATTGTTACAAACTTAATTTTATTGACAAATTCTGTTTTGGAAATTAAACTGTAATGGGAGCATCTTTTTTATTTTTACTTTATATATACTTTTGCGTCGAATGAGGTGTAATGTTTTCAGGATGAAGGTGTGGAAGTATTACAGTGCTACTATGCTCGTGGAGTGCAAAATAATAATTTTTGTAGACGAATTTATTGGTTGATTGAGAAGTAAGTTTTCATCTTTAACATTTTCTATGCAGTATTTAATATTCTAGATTAATAGAATAACTTATCAATTATAGTTGCTTCTTGAAATTTTTAATTTGTTTTTAACTCTTTGTATTCGACATTGTTACAGGAAACTCTCACACATTGTTCTAGTCCATTATCTGGAAGAGGAGGTAACATGATAGTACAATCAGAGTTATTTTTAATCTCCTTTTGCCTAATTGTTATTTGACGAAAGCTCAAAAGAATTTCTTAGATTTACATGCTTAGCATAATTTAAGGAGGAATGAACCAATGACATACTTTTGTTGTAACAATCGAATGTGAAATAAGAAAGTATAAATTAAACTTCATAGCTTTTTTTTCTATCTTTTGCTCCAAATAAACAGGGAAAGAAGGCAAATGTAATATGTTCCAAAGAATACAAAGAATCTAATCCTTGTGCTCAACAAACATACGAAGTTATGGCCAATACAGAGATGGAAACTTCTCAATCGTCTAATCTTCATCCACATAGTTACCATATTCATTTGCAAACTAACGGTGCTCAAGCATCAGAATGTGAAGAAGCTGAATTAGGTATATTTTTCTTGGGCTTTATTCATTCTGTTAATGATTTGAAATGTTTTACTTTGCGCATAGAGAAAATTTTGAATAACCTTTTTATGCTTTTATTCTTCGTTTGCTTTTTTCTGTGTATCTATTTTAACATTGTGACTCATTGTAATGTTCATAGCATTCAATAGCCAAGCAATTTCAGATCCCTACTCTTTTCCTGAGCTGCAATACCCTGTTTCTCAGAAGATTACAACTCAACTTGCTGGTTCTAACTGTTCTCTACCACTCCAAGGTAAATTTCTTCTATTTTATTTTGATGTACTGCCGGTGTAAAATAAATTGGTTACAGGTTTCCCTTCTATCTCCCAATCATGCATTTCCATGTCACTAAAAGAGGGTGACTTTTGAGGTGACTGTTGTAAGAACCAAACTTAGTGACGTAGCAAAGCATGATTGGATGAAACTGTAACGAAATTATGCACTAGTAGTGCAGCAAAGTTAAAACGTCATTTAATATTCGATCAGGCAAGATCTTACCTAACATGTCATACTAATTGTAAAATTGGAATTGTGATAGATGATCAAGAAAGGTTGCTTGTCTTTCGTCAGGTGGATTATATCCCACTCAGTCAAGCTAATGAAGCCAGATTCATTAATAATGTTGGATCAGCATGTGAACCGTCAAAACTCCTTGGCTATTCATCATGGCAACATATCTTGGACAATACAGATGCAAGTTATGATGTGCTTTTTCAGCCTTCTTTTCCTGAGATACAATCCAATAACATGGAAATAAATAGTACTTCTCAACCATATGAGGTAATGGGGCAACCTTTTAGCAGCAGCATAGTAAAACAGCATCAGAATGGAAGTCTTATACAAAATGAAGGAAATTGGCAGGTATTGGATTAGTTATACGGCAAAGAAATCTGTGTCATTCTGATACTGGACTGTATAAGTACTTTAGGCAACAACTATTTCTGCAAGTAATATTGATACTTCATCTGCATGTAATACTCATTGTTTGCATTATTTCATGTTATATAGTGATATTGTTCAGTTCTAAATCAGGATCTATTGTCTGTTCCATATAAGTTTTTGCTTTATGTATGAGTAATTCTTTAAGATTTATCTTTTTAATTCTTTCCATCAAACTCATTTAATTTCTAAAAGCTTAACTTTCCATATGAACAGGCATCTGGTTTTAATTCCTTAAGCACATCCGGTTGGCTCCAAGATGGTGATTATTCAGTATCAACATGCGAGATTAGTTATAATAACAACGAACAGGAAGAACCGAGCAAGCCATCTACTTCTAATGCTTATTGGGATACAATTGAAATTGAAAATGGATTCGACAGTACAATTATTCCCTCCCAAGATCACTTTGATGGCTATGTACAATACCCATCTATTTTCTGTGATCAGCTTTTCAGCATCATTAATATTTCTCCTAGCTGGACATTTGAAGACTCAGAAATTAAGGTATTCTATTTTGATATTCTTCGCTTGCTATAAGTTTTGATCATATGCTCACTGAAGCGAACTGTTGTAATACATGTAAATTGGTTTGTTCGTCTGTTAGCTATATTCTGATTATCTACTTCCTTATTCACATATAAAAAACATTTTTTAGAAAACACGGTATCCATGTAAAGAGAGAGAAGTCTAAAATTGTATTGTACTGGTCATGGTAAAATGATTCAAATGAAAAAGTTGAATACAAGTGATCACATCAAGTTTATTTGTAGGCATTAACAAACTAGTAGCTAACTACTAATCACATTTCAAATAACAATTTTACAGGTTTTTATTTTCGGACAATTCTTAAAGAGTCAACAAGAAGCGGAAGTTTGTAAATGGTCATGCATGTTCGGTGAAGTAGAAGTGCCAGCAGAGAAAATAGGGGATGGTGTTCTCTGTTGTCATACACCTCCACACAAGGCTGGCAGGGTTCCTTTCTATGTAACATGTTCTAATAGGTTAGCATGTAGTGAAGTGCGCGAATTCAATTTCGTAGTCAATACTTCTCAAGAAATCAACACTGCAGGAGAGAACAGAAGTCACTTTCAATACTTTTAATAAATAATTTAAAGAATTGTTGTCCCTGGAGCATGGTTTCCCACATAGTTTAGATTCAATTAGTGAGAATGAGAAATCTCAGATTAGAAGTAAAAGCAGTTCTTTGCTTATGAGGGAGGATGACAAATGGGATAAACTACTGAAATTTACTCTAGAGATTTTATTTTTTTGTTAGATTTTTGTTTAAGACAATGAGTTAGTTCTTATACATAATAATTCATCCTGGTCCTAGCATAAGATTTTTGCTTGTTTATTTTAATAAGTATGCTTTTAAGATTGTTGTTAGCAGAATTTAAGTTTTTGAGAGTGGCTTTATTCAAAGGAAAACTCCAATTAAATTTCATTGAGTGTTGGTGTGCATTTTATTTTAGATTGGAATCCTTTGGAATTGTGCCTTGATTGTTTGGGTTCAGGTGGAAAAATTGCAAGTCTTATGCTAGGATGTGTGTATTAGCGCTGATCTAGCTTTTTGGTAGCTTGACAGGCTCGTTGTGTAGGTATTGTAGTTTTCATCTAAATGTATGGACGGTGCATAACTTGGATCATTCTAGATGCTTTCTCCGGAACTTGGATATCTGATGTGGACCTGCAGAAGTTCGTACATAGCAATTTTTGGGTTCTTTTCTTAGCATATGGTGTCAATGCAGCTAATTTTGTTAGTGATAGTGGTTGTAATCTGCTATTTGTTGCGATGTATTGAATTGAATGTTCAAATACTTTAGGGTTAATTTGATTCAACATATGGAGGAGAGAAACTTTTTTTCTTATCTTTATGATCTTTTTATCGTCGAATTCTCAGTAATTATAACAACGGTCGTATTGCTTCAGAACCTCCACATATGCCTCAAAGTATGGTAGATTCTGATTATTCTAGTTTCGAATAAATACTTTCATTTTCCATCATTCATTAGGACAAAAAATAATGAGCAGAATGTCTTATCATGTTATGGTTTACATTAGGTGGTTTTCTTTTCCTATATAATCTAAAGGCGGTGAAACACTTTAGAAATGATGGTCATAGCTGGAAGAAGAAAAAATATGGAAAAACTCTCAAGGAAACCCATGGAAAACTCAAGGTATGTATTGTTACGAACTGACTCTCAGGCAAATTCTGTTTTGGAAATTAAACTGTAATGGGAGCATCTTTGTTATTTTTACTTTATATATATACTTTTGCGTCGAATGAGGTGTAATCTTTTCAGGATGTAGGTTTGGAAGTATTACAGTGTTACTATGCCCGTGGAGCACAAAATAATTTTTGTTGACGAATTTACTGGATGCTCGAGGAGTAAGTTTTTATCTTTAACATTTTCTATGCAGTATTTAATATTCTAGACTTATAGAATGACCTTTTTTTTTACAAGAATAGAATAACATATTAATTATAGTTGTTTTTTGTATTCGACATTGTTACAGAGAACTCTCATACACTGTTCTAGTCCATTTTCTGGAAGAGGAGGTAGCATGATAGTACAATCTTAGAGTTACTTATTAATCTCCTTTTGCCTAATTGTTATTTGATGAAAGCTCAATAGAATTTCTTAGAGATTTACATGCTTGGCATAATTTAAGTCATGTAATTAATGTGGAAGATCACTGTTATCTTGTTTTTCTATATATTTTCAGGTTTTTCTCTCACCACTTGAATTGCTTTTCTATATAATAGGGAGTTCGGAAAGAGAGGGATCAAATCCAAACAGATCTCATGATGCAAACATAGAAATCTGTCCTTTAGCTTTGCATTGTGCTCACTTCGGCTTTGCTGTCCGGTTTTTCCTTCAAGGATGGCTGCTGCAACAACAAATAAACAGGTTAGTAGTGCTCACGTACACGATGACATTGCATTCTCTATTCTCTCCAAATTGCCTCTTAAATCCCTCACACGTTTTACTTGCGTTCAAAAACCAAGATCTCTTTTATTCAAAAACCCTTTTTTCATGAACATGTTCCACAATAATTTCTTATCCCTCGCACTTTTTTTTTTATAATTTTTTAAAAAGTTGAGACAAAAATTGAATAAAATTTTGTAAGGACTAAACCTAAAAAACTGTAATTAATGAGACTAAAAACATATTTTATCTTTAAATTTATATATATTTGTTTTAATTTTTTCTTTATAGTCGGCCCTTGCGTAAATTTTTTGTTAGCTTCGCCGCTATATGAACTATTGCTTTTTCTTCAAACTTTTACAGGATGATTCTTAATTAATGAGTCAACAAGAAGTGGAAGTTTGTAAATGGTCATGCATGTTCGGTGAAGTAGAAGTGCCAGTCGAGATAGTAGGGGATGGTGTTCTCTGTTGTCATACTCCTCCACACAAGGCTGGCAGGGTTCATTTCCATGTAACATGTTCTAAAAGGTTAGCATGTAGTAAAGTGCACGAATTTGATTTCCGAGTCACTTCTCAAGAAATCTACACTGCGGGAGAGAACAGAAGTCAATGGGAAATCTCAAATGAGAAGTGAAAGCAGTTATTTGCTTATCAGGGAGGATGACAAATGGGAGAACCACTGAAATTTACTCTAAAGATTTATTTTGTTGTTAGATTTTTGTTTAAGACAGTGAGCTAGTCCTTATACTTAATAATTCATCTTAGTCCTAGCATAAGATTTTTGCTTGTTTATTTTAATAAGTATGCTTTTAAGATTGTTGTTAGCAGAATTTCAGTTTTTGAGAGTGACTTTATTCAAAGGAAAACTCCAATTAAATTTCATTGAGTGTTGGTGTGCATTTTCTTTTAGATTGGGATCCTTTGGAATTGTGCTTGGATTGTTTGAGTTCAGGTGGAAAAATTGTGAGTCTTATGGATGTGTGTACTGGTGCTGATCTAGCTTTGTGGTAGCTTGACAGGCTCCTTGTGTAGGTATTGTAGTTTTCATCTAAATGTATGGATGGTGCATAATTTTGGATCATTTTTTATGTTTTCTCCGGAACTTGGATATGAGAGAAAAAGTAATTTTGCATGTACCAATTTTTCGGTGCGCTAATTTTGTTGGTGATGGTCGTCGTAATCGGCTATTTTTTTGTTACATGAACCTTTAAGAAAAACTAAGTGGAGAAAATTACTCAAAAGTAGTAACACAGGCGCACAGTGTAAGGCACAACAAAAGAGCCAAAAGCTCACAGATTTTAACATATAGTTGAGGATAATTTGACCAATATAATACATTTTCTAAATCCTAAAAATTTGGGAATTTAAATAATTTTTAGAAAATTTCATATTTTCGCAAACCAAATGTTTTTCGTTTCTGTCTTTTGATTTTTGTAACAAAAAATGGCCCTTATTAAGAAGAAACAAGACAATTTTATAATCTCGTTGATCTTGAAGCATTGTTGGATATTTGAAGTTTATTTGGATGGAGGATTTAGAAGAAGACAAGGGAGAACTTACTTTTCATTTTAAAATTAGACACTTTAAAATATTTATAAAAAAAATGAAATAACATGATAAATATATACTTCTATCACAACTTATTTAAAAAAACATTATATATTGTCCATAATTCAAAAAAGAAAATAAGTCATCCCCTCCCGTCCTTGAATCCCACTTTAGTGTCATTGAGACAGGAAAGTCATAAGACATTGACAAAGGTGTACCACATGAGTGGTGGTTGTCTTGTTGAAGAGATTGTTTTTCATTTATTTATTCAACATTTTTTTCAAACACAAAGGTGTGCCACATGGCACATTCTAATTTGTCAATGTATGGTTAATTTGCGCCTCAATGACCAAAGTGGGATCCCCCTCCTTAAGTTCCATCTATCTGTCTGGTCGTTAATTGTGTGTATGGGTTTTTTTCAAAAAAAATTGTGCGTATGGGTTAGCATTTTATAACTGAATCAAGCGATTGTCTTATTTTCATCCTTGCAGCAACCTTGATTCTCGTTCACTTGTAGTTTAAGGGAAATAGTGAGGTCATTTGCTAACATTTCACACAAATGTGTCAAGTACAAAATGCTTTTGAGCAAATTGTAATGCCAATTTTTTCAAAGGTTAAATATGTTTTTGATCTCTATAAATATATCAACTTTTCGTTTTAGTCCCTCTAGAAATTTTATTTGATTTTTAGTCCTCAAAATTTTCATTTTCACTTTTGGACTTTTGGTTTCTCTTTTTAAGAAAACTCATGTAGAATTCATACTTTTGAATAAAATTGTGTATAAAAGTTTATAATACTACAAGAATCTCTTCCAAAAAATTAGATTTCTTGTAACAATACGTGAATTAAATATGAATTTTTATATTTTTAACGATTAAAAAATCGTATTTAATTCATGTTTTGTTGAAAAAATATTAATTTTTTTAGGAGATTTTTACAATATTCTACACAAATTCATTAAAAAAATACAAATGTTACACATGAATTGATTTAAAAATAAAGACCAAAAGTGGTGATTGAAAATTTTATGGGGACTAAAGTCGAAGAAATTTTTTATATGAACTAGAATGAAAAGTTGGTATATTTATTTATGGCGACCAAAAACGTATTTAACCTTTTTTTCAATGCATGGGTCATTGCGGTGATGAACTGAGGTTGGGTTCACAATGAGATAAACTTCTGCACCACTCTTTTTACAGATTATGCAGTTTGTCACATTGGTTAACTTAATAATGTCTTATAGAACATATATAGATGAGCGTTTTGATATGTATACAAAATCAAAGTTTGTTTGTCCTTAATACAAGTCAGTTGATCCCCAAACACAAACATAACTATAGAGTTCTGATGAAACTAAATTAATGTTAGCATAATTAACGAGCATTTTACATTTCATTGTGTTTCTAATGTTGGTTGAAAACAATTGCAACCATGAATACATATTGTCGGCAAAATTTCCACCATATATATACTGCTCTTATTGTGAGAAAGGAGAGAAGAAAAAGGACAGTGCTACCACCATCCACTGTACATGCCAACCACCTAAGTATACATTTCACAATACAACCTGTATTGCTATAAAGGAAGCAACAGCTCCCTCACAATCCCTCCCAACAGGTTGAATAATGGTATAACATGAAAATAAATAGAGGAACTAGATGGAAAAAACAGGTCCAAATGATTTGAGTACCTAAAAGTCGTGCAGCACAGCTCCATCTAGTTACTGTTACCGGGACCAATGCTCTCATAGAACAAAATGTACCCATGGTCGGTGTTAGTTGAATATTCCTGTGGTGATCCAAAGAACGTCTGCACAGCGGACTCATCAATCATCTCAACATTTTCGTCATCAAAAAATAACCAGTGGTTATGACTTTTCACAAGGCTGACATAATGCCCATGGTTGGGACCACTACCAACATGAACAACTACTGCAAATAGAGAATACTCAATATCTGCATCTTCAACAGTATTGCTCAACTTCAGCTCAAGGGGGAAAACAACTCGGTAAGACAACTTCTTGTAGCGGCCCAGCTGTTCCATGTATTTAAACCGCTTGAGATGAATGACCAGAATGTGAGGAGGTTTCTTTATCTTCATTCTCTTCTGAGCTTCTTGCAAACTAATACCAAAAGAAAGTTTGCACCTTGGTCACTAGACTGGTAAATGGGCATGAAAAACAGAGGAAGAGAGTACATATATATTTGTACACACTGAACTAACATGACCAAGAAATCCCGTTCAGAAAACAAATGAAGTGCCAATCAATGGAAAAACGAACATGTTACGGTTTGCTTGTTGAAAATGAAAAGGAGATAAAAATGTCAAAAAAAATACATGATATTCAAACTATTTGACATATATGATTCACCACATTTATTTCTCTCTCCAGTTAAAAGTAGAAAACAATGGCGTAAAAAACCTCTACAGGAAACTATTAAAATGATCTAGATCTGAACAGATATCTGAAAATTTGGTTTTTCATAAAGTCTAATGCATCAATTGAAATCCATGTTAAACAAGCAGCAGCATCGTTTAGCTAAGCACATGATTCAAAATGGTTGAAAACAGACAGTTTACATTTTCCCAACAAATCAAGAAACAAAGTAACAGCTGATGCCACAATATAAAAGCATATACCTGCAGCACTTGTCACAGAAAAATTTGTCCTCGGCATTCAACGTCTCAGTGGAACTGAAATTTTTCAAACAGCTTGTAATTGAACTGTTTTGCTCAATATCAAGGCTCAAGTCAAAAAATGTTTCATCCCTAGCTGTCACAGTTTCACATTGCAAGCACCTTGTCTCATTGGTGAGTATTCCCTGGTCACACAATAACTTGCAACAATGAAATTCCACAATATAGATATAAATCTAAATTTTGTGATCAACACAATGAGAATAACATCAACCACCACCCCGCAAAAGAAAAAAATACAACAACCAAACCTTATCCCTCTAAGTGGGGTCTAAATTCTAATACATGGATCAAACGATGCCATAATGCTCTATCATATACCATATTTCTATCCAACTCACTAATCTCTAGATCTTAATAGTTTCTTTTATAGTTTATCTAGGTCTCCCTCTGCCTCTAGTGATTTGACTACTCTTCATCTAATCTACTTTCCTTAATTCAAAATCTACAGATCTTCTCTCAACATGTCCACCCTCAAAAGAAAAATAAATAAATAAAAATTGACAGAAGCAAAATTAGCTTATGATAGATAAATTAATAAGACTGAAACAAGTACTTTAGTATCTCGCATAATGCACTGCTCCATATTACAAGTAGAAGCAAATATGAATGGATAATCACAACTGATCAGTATCACGGCTTGCAGACTTAAAAGGAGAACTCTAATTAACTGTATCCATTACGAAGTTCACAATTTATACTTCCACCAAATTTGTTGCAACAACAAAAAAAAATGACATAAATTGGCAAAGCAGGTCACCTGAAAGTTTTTGTGTACCCAAGTAATTAAAGGCTCTTTCCGAGGTCCATTAGCATGACCATTCTTGAACCCATTTGCAACCTTTTCAGAAGGTGTTGGTGTCTCTGGATCAGTCTTCACAGCTTGAGCCTCTTTCTCCAGAATGTCGACAAGTTCATTCAGTAAAAAGTTCAAGAATTCGTGGGCATCCTACCAAAAAGAGAAGACCGACAGTAACATTGTTGTTTTAGTTAAAAACTAGACAAAATATGAGGTACTGTGCAACCAATGGTACATTATAATAACAGACAACAAAACAATCAATGATAATAATAATAATAATAATAATAATAATAATAATAATAATAATAATAATAATAATAAGGCTTAATTGCATGTTTGATCCCTTATGTTTATTTTAGTTTTCAAGTTGGTCCCTTATGTTTTAAAAGTTTCGAGTTGGTCCCTTACGTTTTAAAAGTTTCAAGTTGGTCCAAAATGTTACTCACGTTGGAATAAGTTAGTCCCTTTCGTCACTTAACGTTTAAAGATTTGTGTTGACAATATGAGTGATAGAACCTTAACTTATTTAGAAAATCAGTTTAAAACATTTTTTTAATTTTTTTGGTTTTATTAAACTCAATATCATGTCGCGAAAGGGACTAACTTATTCCAAAGTGAGCAACGTTTTGGACCAACTTGAAACTTTTAAAACGTAAGGGACCAACTTGAAACTTTTAAAACATAAGGGACCAACTTGAAAACTAAAATAAACATAAGGGATCAAACATGCAATTAAGCCTAATAATAATAATAATAATAATAATAATAATAATGAATAAACTTGTATGCTACAGTGAAAATTCATGGTAAACTACAATCTCATCTGCAAGTAACAGATTGTTGTCATTTCTGCTAAACAGACACCCAACATCAGTTGCAGAATTATTTCATCATAGAATGAAAAGAAAAAAAAACTAATTGGTATCACCATCTGTATAACAGTGATATGCAGCCAAATGTATTAGCAAGCTTAATAATGTAAAGTAATAAGGGATGGTTGCGACATGGAAAAGATTATGATTCCACCGGATATATAATAATAGTTGATAAAGATCATATCTAAAGTCTTAATTTGGTCAGACCTAACTCAACCCTACAAAACCAACTTGTAAGGTGAAGAATGTCTCCCACTTATAACTACTTTTTCAGGTTATAAATTTGTGTTGACTCTGGTGGGTCCCACTTATAAATACCCTTCATGTTATGAATTTGTGTTGACTCTTGTGGGCACCAGAGCCAACACACACGCCTCACGCCCATGAATGAACATCTAGACTATAACTCGCAGGATCGGCCCAAGCCACCGAGGCATACTTAGTCCAAGTGGTGGATTTCCATATATTATGTTGTCCAATGATATTGCCAATGTTTATAATGGCGCAGTGGTTTGCCTTTGTTTTGCAGGTAGAACTTACATTCAATTCTTAGATGAGCCTTTTCTGCATTATCGTATTTCTTTACTAAAAATAATGCCCAAAAATTACTACCAGCAGGATTGGAACCCCTTGCAATTGGGGAAAACAAGAAAGAAAAACCACTGGATCACAAATAAATATCTGACAAACTTTTTTTATTTTATACATAGTGACGTATATTTTATTTATTTTTTTGTTACAAATTTTATATTTTTAATTTATGCATTTAAACGCCGCATCTTAGAATTTTCTTTCAGCCTCAACATGTGTTGGGCTGATCCAATTGACCTAAGTGGATTCAAAACGGGTGGCTCGACGGATCTTAGACAGGCTCTGACACCATCTCAAATTTTGGATTGCCGTTAATTCACCCTTCAAAACTAGCTTGTAAGGTGATAAATGGCTCCCACTTATAAATAATTTTTCAGGGGCCATATCACATCAAATTTGGGACTGTCAACATAAAGTAAATGTTAACATGCTAACAACCTTGTATGTTTATGTGAATAAAAAAAAAACTTGTAATAATTCCGAGGGTGAAAACTGCATGCCTTAAATTTGGTCCAACCTGACAGAATAAAAAAGTAACACTGGTCTGCCTAATGATCTACCAACTGAAATACTTGTTGTCGAGCTCCCAACATAACCATCTGGAAACATCCAATATAGATAATAGCATCTCTAACTAGGATTCATGTGCAGAAAAGCTGAAAGCTCGGAGCAAGGAAATGCAAATAAACACCTACTGGCATCTTTGCATAATCATGGAGCAACAAGTAACATGGCCGAACACAGCATACAAACCCATATCCAAACTAATGTCTTATTTATATTTATACTTTATAATCTAAATGTCACTGTCAAAAGTTTTTACAGAATTCATGAATAACAATTCGATGTACAAGAGCTTATTCTTAACACTTAAGGTAAAGCACATACCTGATGCATATAGCTACGAAAGAGTTCATTCTGTTTTTTCAACCTCTGTACAAATCGCTTGGGAGCAATGACACCGGTTTTCTTCTTCTGCGAACTTATCTATACCAACAGAAATAAATATGTTGCATTCAAGATCAAGAAAGACATAACTAAGCATGTAAATGACATCAAGATATAGTTGATACTTGATAGGATTTATACAAATGATTTGTTTAAGGTTCACAAACCTCACAAAGTAAACTCTACTGTTGGATGTCTTATGTATCTCGCTGATTTTAAAATTTGCAACGACTAATTTTCATACTATCCAGATGCTATATAATCATGGTGCAGCTTCTATGGTCAGTTAGAAAAGACTTATTTACGTTTTTATTCAGTAACCCTATCGTTTATTCTCAACTTGTTTGTCCCATGCCTGACAAATTCTCCTTCAACACACAAACAATAACAGAAAAAAGAAATAAAAAATAAGAAAATCTGGTAGGATATGTCATTAAAGAAAATATCGTTTCAAAACCAAAACTAAGGATAGCAAAAACCATTGTGAGGCATTCAAAAAAAAAAAAAAAACTTGTTTGAAGACCAAATGAAAGATGAGGAAGAAGAATGCAAGGCTGGGAAGTCAGCAGCATATTTGACAAGAGTCCAAAGCATGAATCATAGCCGAAATTAGTGAAGACAGTACAAACCAAACTGTGAATCATGCTTCAGTCAATCAAATATGAAAAAGCATAGAGGTGTCACCCATGTAATGCACAAAATTTCCAAACTACAAATCGATTACCTGTGAAAACAAGTCAGCTAAGCATGTCAAAAGATTTTCTTCCGCGTCCCCTAAGGTTTTGTTATTTCCATAATACTCCAGCAGTTGTTCCCGAAATGGAACACAAAAGTATAGTGCCTGCAGAAGGTAGCAGAATGAGTAACATGATGGTGAACAACCCAGAAATCTCCACAAAAAAATAACAAACCCATTTTCAAACTTAATACTTAGAATCATAATTAGGCCTATTTGGAAGAACAGCTTAATTAAGTGATTATCATATAAGTGGTTATGTGCAGTGTTGTCAATTGCAAATCAAGAAAGAATAACGGTTTGTTCAAATTCTACTATGCTACAACACATCTGCAATAGCCGCTATAGCTATTAGTCTAAATTCGGCTACTCTATGGTGTTACAGTGCCGCTATGGCCACTATTTGGCAACCCTGTTATCTAAAACTATTTATATAACAAAAATTAAATTAAATTCAAACTGTTTACATATAACATATAAGCTGTTTACGGAAGTTATCTTGAAGAGCTAATGAAAATAAGTAAAAACAGCTTACTATAAACATATCATAAATTGTTTTAATAAGTTTTCCGAAACAGTCTCACAAGTACTTATGTCATTAGATAAACTCAAATAATCAAATCCAAACAGGTCAATGACAAAAATCCTAATAGATTATTCAACAATTAAACTCTTCAAAATTTGTTTGAACAAGTCAACATAAATTCAGAAAAGAAAAACAATGGTTACAATTAACGATGTGTATGAATCATGAATAAACGATCAAAGAAAGCAAATTCACTACGATTTAGAATGAATCGGATTGGAAAATAGAAGATTAAAAAGAATCGATTAAAAACCTGCAAAACGCTGTTACAATAACAAGTATTGCCGAAATTCTCAAGACCAAAGTAACGTTCTCCTTCAGGGAATTGGTCACCGAGTGCCTTCTCAAGCTTGGAACCAGCAGCACCCATCAGAACGTGCGTCAATCGATCAACGATGAACTCAGATTCCTATCCGATTCAACTCAGCGATTCGAACCATGAAATTTGTTACAGAATGAGTCGTCGAAGGTTACTGGGTTTTTCTGTGGATATTATCGCGGAAGAATGAAACGAGGGTTTTGCTAGAGAGAGAGAGAGAGAGATGAGCGCAAGTTGTAAATGCAGAAGGAAATGTTGAAGGAAATTGGAGTCTATATAATTTTTTTTTTCTCACAAAAAATATCGATTTTTCTGAAGCAATCAAAATTTGACAATAATACTTAGGTTACCCTTCAAAAAAAAAAACAATTCGCTAACAATTTTTTTTATTAGTGTTTTTTTAAAAATAATTTAATGATTTCTTAAGAAAAAAAAACTAACAAATGCAATAAAATGGTTTGGAATGCAAACCAAATAAGTCTAGAATCAACGCTTTTTTGACGTTATTTTTTAACGTTGGAGCTATGTATTGACAAAATATGAGTATCTACACATAATTTTCATATCAAAACGGTCATATACTAGAGACTAACCTGAGTTTAAAATTTAGACTTAATTTACGTAGAAATTACAATTTCCAACAATTTAGTATGTGAGATGACTTTAATTTCACAAACAAGTTATTTTCCAGTGAGTTGACATTGAGGTGAGATCAAATCATAATGTGATAAGTTAATATGACACGTCATACCTCTAATGGTATGATCCCTTCAACAAAAAAAACTTTAATAGTAATACAAATTAATTCCTTAAAAAAAATAGTATAAGTTAGTGAATATACATTTTGAATTATTTTATGGATTTTATTTATATTCTAATCGAAATCTAAATTATCAATGTCTTCTTCCATTTGATAACAATACCATTTTGTTTATAGACTTTTTTATATGAAAAATTGTTTATTTACTTTAATCATAAACTATACTACAAGTTACTAATGGTATAAAAATATTGAGCGGTCGATATATTATTTTTTTTTTAAGAAGTGGTCGATGTATATGTTACATGTGTTGAAATGTAAGGTCTAACTCATCCTTACAAAATCGGTATGTAAGATGATGAGTGTCTTCTCAAAAAACTAGGGGCATAACAACATATTACTTCAATAGAAATTAGAGATAATTGCAAATGAGTCCTCTAACAGCAACTTATTGGAAGGGAAAACATCTTATCATTGCATCCATGGAGCCTCGAGTGATGATGAATCTCTTCCCCCGAGTCTCTCCACCTTAGTAATTTCACTATTCTTTTTTTTGTTACAAGTAATTTGACTATTCATGCTACGGTTTTAATTACATTTTTCTTGTAAAAAGTAGACTGGTTTTAAAATAATTTTGATGTCCGAATCTTACGTTTTAAAATTTTAAAAGGGACAATTTTTAAAAATAAAAAATTAATGGGACAGGATCATAGTTCGATATTCTGGCCCATTTATTTAGTGGTAGCAAGTGCAACATGAGACTTTTGAAACGTATTTTGAGTGGAGGTGAAAAGGAGTGGCTCAAGTTGAGTTCTCCGATTAAACCAACAATCGACGTGGCCAAAAAATTAATGGAAGCTTTAGATAGAAATTGAGAGAGGTGCGTAAAAATTGGCCTAAACTCTAAATAAAGAACATTGTGAAAAAGATGACATTGTTTCTCCCTTGTTGCTTGCTTCGCCATCATCATCGTTCCCATTTGTGTACGTAACCATAGTGTTTTCACATCAGAATCATAATTGAATTGCTTCTCCACCGCGCTGCCTTCAAGCGCCTCCTTTCAGCCAAATACTCCACAATGGATGTTTTCATTTCAATAGTTTGGAAACATGCACTAAATTGGAGTAGGGGTAATATATGTAAAATTGAACCCATGCTGTCTCAAAATAATATTTTTGTAAAGAAGAATTGTTCAAAAATAACTCACGTATGCAATTTTCAATATCCCAGCTTTTAATTTTTTTTTTGTTTTTGAATTGTACTCTTCAGATTAATATCACTTTTACCATTCTCAATTCAATATCTTTTACTTTTGATTCATGGTAATGGCAAATACATCATACATGACATGAGTATTTTGTTAAAAAAAATATCATTTTTCTTTTATTTATACAATTTTTTTAATGCTCGTGAAACGTCCAAGTTAATTTGGATAGAGAGAGTATTAAATATCAAAAGAGATCGAAGCTAGTGTTATGCTAACACGCGCATTAAACGCACATGTTAAGGATCTACCTATAATAATAATTATGTTTTAAATTTATTAGTACTGATTGTTTTCGTTAACTAGTGGCCAACAAGAAACTTAATAAAAATGATACCAAATTCTAATTTGGTATCATTTTTATTAAGCTTCTTGTTTATTCCTAACATTAACGTCAAAATTTCAACCAACTGCCAACTTTCATTAACATAGTTTATTACACTACTTAAACACCTCTAAGATGTTTGTGTGCGATTCAACATAGGCTGGGTCACAAACTAACGAAGATACTTTAAAATCAAATTAAAGGAAATTTTTCTTTTTTTAATAAAATTTAAAAATAAAGAGAATGATGAGAGTGTTAAAAGAGCATGACATTTGTTAAGCAGTTAAAACAAAAATAAATTTTTATAAATAAAATGACGTAACTATTACTTAAACAAAAGTGACAACTTATAATTTAATACAAAATTTTTATTTATAATTTTTTTTACCAATGTCTATGGGACAGTGGTTAGTAAGACCTTGAAAATAAAATCAAATGAAACAAAAAAACATTATCTTAGAAATATAAAATAGACATTATCTTAAAAACATTTAACGAATCAACTCGAAATAATGAACCATATGTCTTGAGAATCAAAAAAAAGAAAATGCAAACATGTTCCAACTACAAAGGTTTTTCATTCAGTTTCATGAACCATGACTTGAGTTCCTCAAATAATAGTTTGGGAGTAGCTGTTTCTGCATTGACCGAAGCCCATTCATTATTAAATCTTAAAGTGATCCTCCCAAAAGGAGACTGCGTGGTCGTTGCATTAGAGTGAATAGACCCATGAGAATGATAGCCAAAGTGGACCATAACATGGAAGACGGGGAGCAAGGTGAACACCCGAAAAGGTTAGTGGCACATAAGAACACGTACCAACGTAAACAACCAGTATGGTCCATGGCATAAGAGTATACAAACCAAAGATGAACAACCAACATGGCCCATGACACATGTCTGCCAAATAGTAAGCCCCAAAGGACAACAACCATCCCTAAAAGGATCACGATCGTCCTTCCAAGATGTATGGCCAGTAAGAGGTACAAAGGCTCAAACACTAATCTTCCATTATAAATACTGGCTCTTAAACTTATGGTTGTGTATGTTCTCTATTCACAAAATACACCTTTCGTCCCACATTCACTGACTTGAGTCTCAGAGCATTTGAATACAAACTGCTTTGATTTCCCAAAAAAGGGAGACGAGAGTGACAGAGAAAAAGACAATCACTTAGGAAGTATCATATTCAAAGGTCATTCAACACCATCAACCCAACTTAATTTCTAATATTCACTATTTTTTGAGTGAAATACACGTGGATTCCAACAATTCATACAACTCATGCTATAAGATGAGATCTACGTATATTCCTTTAAGAAAAAAAAGTAAATGTTGGATCTTTAAAAAAGGCGTCGTTATATCTAAAGAAATCGACCCTCTCAAAAACAAAACAAAAAACTGCATAGTTTACATTAACGATACATGTTCCATCTCCACTTCCAAAATTAATATTTTTGGGCACCGTAAAAAACTTTATTTTTGTTTGTAAATTTATATACTCAATTTTTTTTAAATGGTACATATTCTTTAAATAAAAACCCATTCATTGAAGAAAAAAAAAACCAAAAACCTTTTCTTTTTTTGGTTCAAAACCTAAAAACCTTTTATTACAAATTATTTGAAGATTTTTTTACACAAACCAATTCTTTGAATTTAATTTATAAGGAAATAAAATAAAAGAGGAGTTGCGCTCATAAAGGATGAAGTAAGATAGGGTGTGGATCTTATCTGCAACTACAACACATACTGCACACAGTTGCTGTTCATCAGATAAAACACAAGAGAGCGCGGAAACACAATGTTGAACCTCTCCGTTACTTCACCATCTTCTTCTTCAACACTTTCCTTTCTTCCAAAACCCTTACAATTCAAATCCTCATTCAATGGCATTCGTCTCCGTCAACCAAACACGTGCACAATTCCAGCGACGAAAAGCACCGCTTCGGTCTCAATTGTGATGATGGCAAAGAGAGAAGAAGAATTGAAGCAAATTAGAACTAAAACCACTGAACAAATCAATGAAGAGGTTGTTGACCTTAAGGGAGAGTTGCTCATGCTTCGTCTTCAGAAATCCGCTCGCAACGAGTTTAAGTCCAGTGATTTCCGTCGCATGCGTAAGACGGTATATTTTCTCAATCTTTGGATTATTAGAAATTTGAGTATACTTTGTTCACATTTGCTTAATTAATTTTTTAGGATAAAGTTGCTTTTGATTACAAGCTAGGTTTGAACATAAATTAAGCCAATCTAAATAAATTAACAGTGTAAGGGGAATGGGAGTTTTTGAAATTAGGAATAAATGGGGTGCTAGTAGGAAAAATCTATCGAAATTTTGTCATTTTAACTTCAATTGAATATCATCAATGTGTTGGAATTGTCATTGTTCTATGGTTATGTTAGAGAAACAACTCGCTTCTTATTGCCTGGATCAGTGCAAGAGATTTGTGTTTAGGGCGTCGATAACCAAATACACAAAACCAAAGACTCACCACGGCGGGGAATAGCGAAATTATCAAGCCCATGACTTACATATTACACACAATATTCAAAATTGTCAAGGGGACAATGAAATATTGCTATGTTAGAATGGAAATGGAGAGAAAGGAAAGGAAAAGTCTATGTCTACATCCCAAACATAGGGTAAAATTTGAAGGCATCAGGATTTTTATCTGGTGCAACAATGAAATGAACATTGAAAGGAAAGGCCAAGGGCTTCAAATTCATTAACTTCGTTGTACTTTGAGCAATGTAGCTCGTGTACTTATCATAGTTGTCACTCATGTATTGTGGCGCAGAGCAATTGGTCCAGAAAACACCATACATGAAATGGGGAGAGTCCCAAAAATACCATACCTGAAAAGTGGAGAGTGGGGTGGTGGCCGTTGTAAGATGGCTTGGAGGAGAAGTCGTTCTCCTGGTTTCAGTTCAATTTCAATCAACCAATACGATGGCTTGTGGACTCTTGTTTCTTAGATTCACATAGATTAAATCCATTGTCGGGTCATAAGTTTGAATCTTTTATGGCATATGTCCTCATTCTTTAGAGTTTAGGTCTTTGAGGAGAGAGAGCTCACGTAGTACCATTTGTTAACAAATGGTAATAGCTAACATAGCTTGGGGTATTCATATCTAGTATAATCTAATCCAATGTAAACGGAAATAACCGAACTGAACGGAATCGAAGAACCCCAAAACAGAGGACAATAAAACTGCCAAAGAAGAAAGAAAACTGAAAAAGTCAAGTTTTGGACATGGTGCACTGCAGTTTAGCATACCTAACCTTTCTTCATAAACTAGCTGCAATATATTTTACTTTAGTTGTTTGGACATGATGTAATGCGACCATGCTCACATCAGGAATGTCTTTGCAAGTTGCAGCCTATTCTTACACTAAGTTGTATTATAATTTTGATTCAATTAAGCTGCAGCAGATTAATATCTCTGCCTTCATTCTTTGTTTCGTTCCCCTTCATTATATTGCTTTTTTAACAATCAAAATCACGATTTACTCCAAAAACATTATTTTATCATGTCTAGTTTCACTCCACAATAAAATTCAATTGTTGTGGCCTTTTCTATTTTCATATATGTTATTAACTTTTTCCACTCATGCAACTGATATTCTGTTATCAGAACTGAAATTTAAATTGGTAGAACTAGATTTGACTTTCGAGATCATCGAAAAATCCAATAGGAAACTCTAACCCAGATAACAGTAGACAAGTGTAGGGATATACCGAAACTGAAAAAAAATTAGGAAAGCATCTCTGCCCTGTGTTATTAGCCCCCCCAACAAATGCTCAAGTGATTTGCTATTCCTCTACATATCTATCCTTCTTCCCACATTAATGTTCGTCTCGATTGGTTCCTGCATCCCCCCAGTGCCCTCCCCCAGTGCCACGTGTTCTGTTTGTTAGGATCCAGCATAATAGATTAATCTCCTTCAGTACTGACAGACTTCTGTTTACAGTATTACTTCAGTTTGCTTTACTATCTGCACTCCTTTTCCACTTTCTGCAACATGGGAGGCTCATGACGGGCCCATCATAATTTTATCAGAGTTCATGTCCCACCAATAAAAATTGAATCGAGGAGAATGGGCACCAGGGATTCAGTAGCCAAAGAAGCAGTGCATTAGCTAGGTATGCAGCACACAATACCTAGGAATGTTTAGATTCCATAGTAAAGGCAAGATATGCACACAATAGAAAAAGGGGAGAGAATCAATATGACCAAGCTGGTCCACCCCCATTTATTTTTTAGTTTTAATATTACCCTAATAATAATACTAATAACTTCAGATGATCCTAGAAAGCTTTACCAACAAGCGGTATCCTTCTTTTGGATGAATGATTACTGTTATTATTGATGTAGATTGCTCGCATGCTTACTGTAAAGCGGGAAAGAGAGATTGAGGAGGGTATTGGTAAGAGGTTGTCCAGAAAGCTTGATAAAAAATGGAAGAGAGGCATTGTTGTAAAACCACCTCCATCTTTAGTGAAGCTTAGGGAGGAGGAAGCAGCTGCAGAAGCCGCTGAAGCTGAAAAGGCTGCATGAGCTGATGTATTAAATATGCAAGTTATAGAGTTACATTGTTAAAATTGTTGTTAGTCATTGTTTTTAATATTTTGGTGGATGTCGTCATCTCGTTGTATTAATATATTATTTGTAGTAACCTATGGTTCTTCCTGTCATAAGGTTTTTTATGTCTTGTATTCTGTAACCGTAAGAATAGAGACATGGTTATCAAAATCGCAATTCACTGCCTTCAAATTAGGTAATCATTTTTTATTTTATTTTATCAAGAATTTAAATTCATTAAAAATTCGTTATAAAAGACTTCGTATTGATATTTTTTGGTGCACAAAACATAGATGTTTGTGAATCAGGTTATTTACTAGTATTATGTATCTGTTTGTGTTTGAAAGGTAAGGATTTGTTTGTGAGTTGAGTTTTGGAGGGAGGGGATGGAAAGGAAAGACTTATGGAGAGGTAAACCTGTTTGAGAGTTTTAAAAAAACATGGAAAGGTTTTGGAGGTTTTGACGGTACTTCGTTTGTCCAATTTTAAAGTTCTCCAAATTGGGGGTTTTGGAGGGTTAAACATACAAATTGACAATTTTGTCTTCATAATAATTCAAAATTCCAATTATAATTTACAAGATAAATTACAAAGTATAACATAATGTATTGATTTTAAGAGAAAAAATTGGTAAAATAGTAAAATTATCACATAAGCCCTCCATCTCCTTTCCTTGTTGGTTTCTTTAACTCCCAAACAATGGGAAGGCTTTCCCTCCTTTCTCCCTTACCTTCCCTTTCCTTTCCCTCCTAAGACTTTCCTTCCCCTCCCATCAAAACTCGCAAACAAAGCCTAAAGGAATCACATTTACATGACATTCCAGAACTAATTTAAAGTCGAAACAGCTTGCTTACGTGCAAGTCCTTTTCTAACCGGTACTGTTCCCATTGTGGTAAAATCAACAAATCTACATTTCTACATCCAATAATTTCGTAATGAAGAATGTGATGGTTTTGAGTCAAAATAACACATTTCTTACAAGTCAAGCCACCAAAGTCTTGAGAATGATATTCTCCTTCTTATTTTAATAAAGGGGGATTTTAAAAAATTTAACAAGGGGAAGATTTTTTTCAAAAAAAATTAACAGATAAAGATAAAGGGGGAATTAAATTGTTTTAACATGATTCTTAAACTAGCTTATTCACTTTTAAATGGACTCAAAGACACTTGTGGACAACATTTATGAGAAGACGGTCTCATACTGTTCATATTTAGTTACAAATGTTGTAACCTCACATCTTACTTCTTCCACGAGGTCAGAAAAATGGAGGACGAAATGGAGAAAGTAACGAGTTTGAATAACGAAGAAGCAGAAGCAGCTTTACAAAAAAAGCACTTATCAATGCTAGACCGTCTCTCCAAACGCCACCAAACCAAATCAACCACCACCTCCACCGAACCACCAACCGAATCAACTTCCTCCTTCCTCTCCCGCTTCTCCCAACTCAAATCATCCATCGATTCTCATCTCGCTGAATCCCAATCCATTTCCTCCTCGGATCCATCTCATCTCAAATCTCACTTCGACAAAATCTCCCAATCAATCTCCGATTTAGAAAAACTCGTCGCTCAAAGCTCCTATTTCCTTCCCTCCTACGACGTTCGTTCTTCACTCAAAACCGTTTCCGATTTCAAACGCACCCTCGATAATCTCAGCTCTGAACTTATCCCTAAAAAGAAATTCTTCTTCAAAAATAAAGCCACTAAGAAGGTTGTTGCAGAATCGAAACAGAGTATTTCTCCGGTTCTGGATTCGGTTCAATCGAATTTTACGGTGCGTGATTCTCCAGGGTTTAGGAACAAAACTGGTGAGGTATTGATTGGAGAGTTTAAAGAATCAGAGGTTGGTGAGTTCACTATTTCGGATCTTGATTCGTGTGAAGTGAGGATAATTGGTTGTGTTAGGGCACTTTTTGTTCATAGGTTGAAGGATTGTAGGGTTTATGTTGGGCCAGTGACGGGATCGATTTTGATTGAAGAAGTTGAGGGTTGTGTTTTTGTTATTGCGTCACATCAGATTCGGATTCATGGTGCTAAGAGAAGCGATTTCTATCTTAGGGTTAGGAGCAGGCCTATTGTTGAGGATTGTAATGGTGTGAGGTTTGCGCCGTATTGTTTGAGTTACCGAGGGATTGAAGAAGATCTTCATGGTGCTGGTCTTGATGCGGAGACGGGAAATTGGGCCAATGTGGATGATTTCCGGTGGTTGCGTGCTGTGCAGTCTCCAAATTGGTCAGTTTTACCGGAGAATGAGAGGGTTGAGATTGTTGATATATCTAATTCAGAATGTAGGAAGGAGGAAATTTGATTTGAATTTGTAGAACTAGTGTTTTTCATGATTTTTCATTTCATTAATATTATAACTGCTGAGAGCCATTTGATTCTTCTTCAGCCTATGAATGCTCTTTTTATCTGAGGTTAATGTGATTTTTAATACACAGATGGTTTTGGATATGCCTCTGTTTCATCGTTGTTTATTTTTGCTAAGGAAAATGAGTATTTCTGTATGTAGTTTCCGTGAAGTGAGTATGTTAGTCTGCATGCTTTTGTGAAGAACTTCTTGCTGATAAGTGTATTTCATTTAAGTGCATCTTTGGTATTCAGTTGTTAATTCTTTCTAGCTTAATTGTGTGGTGAAGTAAAATTCTTAGTTACACCTCAAAACAGTGGCAGAGAAGCTGTTGGCAAATGAATCTTTAGATCATGAAACTAAGTGCTTATAAATCATATTTTGTACTGTCTTTTCATAATATGGTATCTGAAAGAGCATTATGGCGTCGTTTGATTCATGTAGCCGACCCTATTTAGTGGGATAAAACTTGGTTGTCGTCTTTGTCTTTTCTTAAGATGTCATGTTGTGGTCACTCTATTACAAAACTTGGCTACACAGCAAGTGTGGTAACTTTTTTTTTTGAAGGGCAAGTGTGCTAACTTACAATCTGTTCGTCATATTGAATTAATTTGAGCTATAGATAGCTTGTTTTGTAAGTGGATTTTTCTTGATCTTTGCTTACTAACTAAAATACCTCCTTGTAGCTCAATCACTCTCATATTGTTTGATTTGAGATATCAGAGGTAACTGAACCATATCCACCAAATTGATATATGAGCTAGACATTGAAGTTTTGAATAGAGGAATAAGTTTGGAATTAAACCAGTGAGAGGTGAAAGTTTCTAAAACTCCATTGAGTAAAATGCTAAGGAAAGTGCCAGCGCTTGTGATTCTAGTTTTCATAGCTATGTGGATGCGTTTGTCTGTGTTTCATTTGAATTGAAAGTACAATTTCACAGAGAGAAATTTTACAAATTTGCTTATTTATTTCTGGAGATTGTGTTGAAGTACTTTGTGAATAATATGCTGATATTGTTGCAGAGTTGATTTTTGTTGTTGCTTATGATATATCTCCATTGCATGTCTTAATTTATCGGATTGCTTGTGAATTGTGATATGTCTTAAAATAAAAGATTTCAAGCGAGTGAAGTCAGTTTAAGGTCCGTCATAGATCATGGGCTCAAAAGTTTGAATTGATTTTGCTACAATAAAGCTCAAGTCAAAGTCAAGATCAGAACTGGTGTGTGTGTATGTACACACACATATTTATTTATTGGAGAGTTATACGTTATACACATGAGGAAGCATGGAATGCAAAAATTATGTTGAAATCTGGTTAAACCTCAATCTCAATGGTTTTCGCCTCTGCTCAACACAACAAAACTGCACCTTTGGCTTTGTCTCCAAGACGAAAAGTAGACCGACAATTACTCCTGGCGCGGGGTGAACGATAAGGAAGTATTCCGGTCCCTTCCCTTGTATATATCATATTATTGTTGTCTGATTGTTTCTTTATGTCATCATCCATGAGCTTATACATATTTCAAATGGGGAGTCTTCTATATAGAGTAATTGTTGCTTGTTACTTGTTTATTAAAGTCATTTTCACTCTACCTAATTTGATTTGATTATGCCCTGCATTTAATTTGCATATGTGCCGTTCTGTATTTGTGAGACATTGTCATCTTTTGACAAATTATAGCGCATATATGATCAATTAAATTCTTGTTCGTTTTTTTCACCCATATCTGTCACTTACTGCTTCTACAGTATTGTTCCATGAAAGTAGTTGTTGATCTATTTGGTCGTTAAGTATAAGATGATATTTTCTTTTAGTAGTAAGCTCTTGCCTCGCTTATAATAATTTGGAAGCAAGCATGAAGATTCAATCCCATCAGACAAGACTTTGTCTCATAAACCATGCCTTAAAAACAGTTGCTCTGTTTCGAGTTATAGCATTCTCCTCTCTTTTGGGCATCACTAAGTGTTTAATACAAGTCTTGTCATGCTTACAAATTATGTGTTAGTTCATGGCATTACAATTTTGCTAATTTCCCTTCAGAATAGTGTTAGGATCCAATATGAGAGGGTGTTTTAAGTAATTAGTGGGTGGTTAATTAGGTTTGAGTAGATTATTAGTAAGTGGCCCATTTGGATTAAATAATAAGAGACCCATTAGGGTTAAATAATGGAATCGTTTCTTTACTTGTATATAAAGGAGTTCTTAGGAGTTTTAGGGAGTAGTTAGAGAAACCCTCTACTATTGTTATCGTTCTATTCCATCATGAATAAAATACCACTATTTATTCATTGTTTTATCTTATTCTCATTAAACTTTTTCCAATTTGTTTCTGTTCTGAATCAATCCGCTGCTCATAATAGAAAACCACTTGTTACCGAAACCAAGCCTTGAAATTGCTTCAACTTTGAAAGACGTGGAAGCTTAGAACTGAGTAATCTTGCTCTATCATCATCATCATCATCATCATTAATTTGGTAGTGTGGTTTAATTGGTTTTTAAAATAAATAGTGTGAAAGGAGTTCAATAATTTACAGTTCATTTTTTTGCATGCGTTGTGTTCCTTGTATATTTGCAACATGATGGCTGTGTTTGCTTAGTATGACACTTTCATAATCAATGGGTGGTATATGTTGTTCAGGTGAATAGTGGTTATGCATCAGTCATTTGTTGAGGCAGATTTGCCGTATGCATGCATATGCAGGTAAGTACAGTGTAGGCAGAGCTGCACTCCCAAAAATAAGAGGATAGGAGTTTGCAGATCTGATTCAGTCATTAGAATTTCGCAAATGTGTTAGTTTCCAGTTGGAGTGCGAAGTGGTGTGGATGTTTTGCTGTGAACAGTATATGTGCTGGTTGGGGGTGCCAATGCCAAAGAATAATTCTATTGAATATTCAAAAGAGTGATGGTATGATAGCATACAATTATGCGTGCGTGCTCACTTCTTGCCAGCTTATACGAGGCAGCTTTGCCCCGCTTTCTCTATTACGGCATTGTAGTGTTTATGTAGAGGCACAAAAAATACTCAATGTAGGCTTAGGACAAAATAATCTTGCTATATTATTTGTTGTGAGTTTGTGGTTTTTATACCAATTTATGATGATTTGTTTTCATGTGGAATTGGAAAACATAAAATCACCAAGCGGATTTGCCTTTTATTATATCGTCTGTTTATGTTTTAACTTTATGGAATCACTTCATAGATTTTTTTTTTATTAGTGGAATCACTTTAAAGATAATGTGGGTTTCTTATTTTAGTTTATGATTTCTTTTTTTTACAATTATTAATCGATTTATACTCTACCACTAAGCCAAATTGGTGGTTGTTTTTACGATACACATCTCTCCTTTTATTCCCTAAAGAAAAAACCACTTTTTATCCTTTCTATGTTCTTTTATTCTTTCTTCTCCTTTTCTTCTAGCTATAGATTATGGTTATGATCGCCAACGGTTTATTATTGATGATATGTCCTAAATTTTAATCGGTAAATATTATAATCTTATTGTTTTTTAAGGGATTATGATCTTTATTTGTCAACAAAATAATCATGACATATATGAAATTTGGTGAGCTTTTTTAAAAAGTTAGTTATTTGATTGGATAAAAAAATGACAATTATAAATTTAGTAGTAGTTTAAATAAACGGTGAAATTATAAGGAAAAATTGCCACAATGAAATTTGATATCTCTTGTTTGGTGAAAAGTAAAAGTAGTGGTTAACTAATAAGTTAGCTAATAGAAAATATCAAAATAGTTAGATGATAATTGATAAACTAGTTTGTACTTAAGAGCGGATAAACTAGTGAATTAAGTTTGCTGAATTTGATAAAATTAATAGTTAACCTTATCGATAAATAAGAAATGACATAGACATATATCTTTAACTAATATTTAATTTTTTTTCAATTAAGATAACAAAAGCAAGGCTCTGTTTGGCAAAAGACCAAGTAGTTAGTTTATAGCGGATAATTTATAAGCTCGTATGACAAAAAAAGCCATGTTTGGTAATGTTCTTTTCACCACGAACTTATAGCTTATTTTTCAGACGCTATTACAAGTAGTCTTTGAACTTATAACTAATCATCTTTTATTCCATTTTTACCCTTATTATTTTAACTAAAATTGATATTTAGTCATATACTTTTGTTTTTCTTATGGTTCACTTTTCATAAGTTAGGAAATTGAATTTTTCAATTTTTATTTTTAAATTTATTATTTTAACTACATATTTAGTTACACTTATGAAATAAATTCATATTCCCCGACTTATGAAAAAAAATCAATTTTTTTAGTTATATACTTTTGTTTTTCTCTTGTTATATTTTTAACACCTCTGTTTTTAATCCTTTTTTATCTTATCTATTATTTTTTACTTTGTTTATGAAATAAAAATTTATATTTAGTCATTCATAAAGTATAATAACTGAATGGAAAAAAAACTTAAAACAACTTTTTATCGAGAAATATATATTGATTATAGTAATAAATTTAAATGATTAAATATCTTAAATATTAATTGTTTTTGGATGCTAGACACACCAAAGATAAATGAAAAATGACATTTCTACAGATTATTTTTTAGAACAAATTTTTTTCCCTTTTTTTAGGAAACAAAAACAACAAGAAGAAAAAGAAAAAAAAAGGAGTATAAATGAGATAGACTTTATAAGTTATCACAAAATGGAGCATTTCTTTTTTTTTTGAAGAGGCTAAAATGGATTATATTACCGACTCAAAAGGCTTTCCTAGTGCAAGGTGTACTAAGGAAAAACAGAAACAGTGTCGAAACAATATTTACAAGAGGGAAACTATACAGAAAACAGCTAAACAGAAATAACTATCATCATATGCCCAACATTGTGAACGGACTAAGCCATCAACCATGGTAATTGAGGGGGAGGGTAGAGAATTTCTCCCTCAACCACCTAAATGCGAGTGACTTGATCTTATCGACCACTTGACTTATCGAGCATTCTTTGTCGTTAAAGTGTCTGTTATTTCTTTCTTTCCATATTTCCCAAACAGTTGCATACCAAATCACCTGAGATATTGAACAATGCGTCTTTGCTATACCACCGCTGACACTGAATTGGCTAAAATGATCCGTGACCTGAGCAGGAATTACCGCTGAGATGCCAAGCCACTTGTATATGAAATACCAAACAGCCCCAAATATATTACAATGTAAGAACAAGTGCTGAGAAGATTCAAACGAGCCACACCCAGCCACACACAAACATAGATTCACGATCAAGAACTCCACGCTGATGCAGATTGTCCTTTGTAGGCAACTTGTCTTGGAACAAACGCCAAGCAAATAAGACGACCTTTAACAGAACGTCCTTATGCCACAGTGAAGCAAAAGGAACAGATAAAGCTAAAGGAGGATTAGCAAATAGGAAATCATAGGCACTGCGAATAGAGAAATCATTTGAAGCTTCCAAGGTCCAACGCCATCTGTCATCCCTGTCAACCTGCAAACGAACAATATGAAGTAATAACATCAGTTCCCCCGCCTCTTCCTCCTCCCGCACAAACAACCTCCGCCTCCACCGCCACGCCTCACCATCTTCTCCCCACCCTAAGTGATACATATCAAAAACATATATTTCTTTCAACTCTGACAACTCAAATAACCTACTAAACCTGACTCTAAAAGGTACCTCACCACACCAAACATCCAACCAGAATAATGTATGCTTCCCATTACCAAGAACGCGATCGACATGATCACTGAACCAACATTCTCTACTTAGAAGGGAAATATCACGCCACCAAGAGGAAGCCTCACGGCCTCCCGCCTTCAACCGCCCACCCTCCATGCCATATCGGGCCGACAACACCCTAAACCACAAACTACTAGTATCCGTCAACAACCGCCAACACCACTTTTCTAACAATGCAGTATTAAACTCACTAATTCTCCGTACCCCCAAACCACCAACCTCCTTACTCCTACAAACAGTGTTCCAGTCCACCCAAGTTATTTTTTTGTGGTCATCACTCCCCCAAAAAAAAAACAATTTAAAATAGATTCAATAGAGGAGACGGTACCTGACGGAAGCATTTTTTAAGATAAATGTACTTCATCCGTCCTGAAATATAAGTAAAAAAAACTCATTTTCTTTATCCCAAAATATAAGTAAAAAAGACAAATTTTTATTCTATTTAATCTTGTTTTTTTTAAAAATCATCTTTTTCAATAAAAACTTTTGCTTCTTCTCATGAAATTAAATACAAATTACATTTAATTTTCTCTTTCTTCTATTTTTTCAATAACTAATAGCCAATGAAAATTGTTCTTACATCTTCCCATAAAACTTATTCCAAAGAAAACACAAAAAACTATACTACAAATTCTCATACTTTAGTTTCCTTAATAAATGTGAAGAGTATATGGCAATGGAAAGCCGAATGGATGTTGTTTGTTTAGTTGACTTGACCGGTTGGAAATCGAAAGGAAATTTGGAATTGGAAGGACAATCATATCACAGTCACACTAGACAGTCTTTCTTTAACGTACACATTAATAACCAATAAGAAATAACCAACTTTATACCTTTTCCTTTCCAAAGAAATAACTTTATAACTATCTTTTTTATTAAGTTACTTCTCCAAGAAGGAGTCTTCACTGTGTTCTTTGTGTCGTTTCAAGAAGTTTAGTAACCATTTTCTTCTTCACTGCTCGTACTTCATTTCAGTTAGAGAAGATCAATGGCTACACCAAAAGAGCATGTTGAAGAGATACGAATGACAAAATTCTCTATTGGTGGGAATCCTAATCCTTTGACTGAGGATCTTCATCACGCTGTTAAGAATCTCTCTGCCGAGCTTTATGCAAAAGATGTCCATTTCTTAATGGAGCTCATACAAGTACACTCATTATCTTTCATCCTCTTACATTTGAATACTTTTCATTATTTTTGATTTTTTTTTTATGTAAACAGTTCATGATTCATAGAGATTTTTCTTTATTTATATCACTGTCATTTTTCCTATACTCAGAATCATGCGATCATGTTTTTATGATTATGAGAGGTTTTATTTCAGCATAAAAACCTAACATCTTTATCAAGCATTATAAAGAAAATACCCTATTTAGTGTTTGTTTGGTTTTTCATGATAAAATATAGTTTGAATGAATTCATTTTAGCTAAAAGTGAGTCGAATGTAAAATGAGTAAAAGTGAGTTAACGATAAATTTGTGTTAAAAATTACATTTGGAGTCAAAAGTAACAAATTCTAGCTTCAAGCTATAATCAATTATAGAGTCCAAATCAATTTTAATGGAAAAACATTCAAATATGTCAAAATCAGTTATACACCTCTAAAATTGCTTGTGTTTGAGAAAGAGAACTAATACTGGACACCAATTTTGTTCTCTAACTCAATAACATTTCTCTTTTCAAATTATAGTAATTGAAATTCATTTGCACAATTTTTGGTTGTCAACTTGAACAGAATGCTGAAGATAACCACTATAATGAGGGAGTGAAGCCAGCACTTGAGTTTGTTATAACTTCTGATGACATTACTGCTACTGGTGCTCCAGCCACATTACTTATTTTCAATAATGAAAAGGGTTTCTCTCCAAAAAACATTGAGTCCATATGCAGTGTTGGAAGATCCACAAAGAAAGGCAATAGGAGCAGTGGTTACATAGGAGAGAAAGGTAAATCACATTCTTATATTTATTTGTTTCTTAAAATGTTGTGTACTTTGGACTCAAGATGGACTTGTGCTAATATGGTTACTTTCGATGACAATTAGTTGAATGTTTTACTTATTTGGTAATCCTTGTTAATCAAGTGATATAAAATTACGCTTGACTGTGAAGTAGGGATATCCATTAAAGTGGCCAAATTGAAGATGTTTGTGTAAATCATTGACAAAATCTCTCTTATGGTTGAATTTCAGGAATTGGTTTCAAGAGTGTGTTTCTGGTTACCATGCAGCCGTATATTTTTAGCAATGGATATCAGATAAGGTTCAATGAGAAGCCTTGTCCACATTGCAGTCTTGGGTATATAGTTCCTGAATGGGTTGAGGAGAAGCCAACCCTTGCTGACATAAAGCAGATATATGGTGCTGGTAAAGACCTTCCAACTACAACCATTGTCTTGCCCCTGAAGCCGGATAAGGTCAACCCTGTTAAACAGCAGCTTTCAAGTGTTCATCCCGAAGTCCTTTTGTTTCTTACAAAAATCAGACACCTCTCGGTTAGAGAAGTTACTGAAAATCCCACACAGAACACTATAACTGCTGTATCTATTTCAAGCGAGATTAACTTCGTGACAAGGAAAAACATGAATGCTGAGTCTTACACACTACATCTCTCCGCAGAGGAAAATAGTAATGCTGAGAAAGAGTGCAGCTACTACATGTGGAAGCAAAAGTTTCCGGTCAGGTCAGAAAATGTGGTTGAAAGGAGAACAGATGTTGAAGAATGGGTTGTGACATTGGCCTTCCCAAATCAGGAGAGGCTTCACAGGGGTAAAAGCTCACCAGGGGTCTATGCATTTCTTCCTACAGAGATGGCCACTAATTTTCCTTTCATTATTCAAGCAGATTTTGTCCTTGCCTCGTCTAGGGAGACAATTCTCTTGGATAATAAATGGAACCAAGGGATACTTGAATGTGTTCCATCGGCCTTTATGGATGCATTCAAAACACTTGTTGTAGGATCCGATCAAGCTCCGGTATCAAGTTTGGCTCGTATGTTCAAGTTCCTTCCCATTGAAAGTTCGCCATTTGAGAAGTTTAATCATGTGAGGGACAAAATCAAAGCAAAGTTGGTTAATGAAAATATTGTTCCGATAGAGACATACACAGAGCAGAAGCACTTCTATAAGCCTGGTGACGTTAGTAGGCTGCTGTCTGAATTCTGGAATATTTTGAGTAAAGCCCGAGACGAAGGAGTGTACTTGCTTAACCTATCTTCTCATGATGGGAGGAAGATCATGAGTTCTTCGTTTGATAAAAGTGAGTATGATAATGTACTCAACTTTTTAGGGGTTAAACCAGTGACCGTTGATTGGTATGCAAAGTGCATCCAGAGTTCTAATCTTGTGGATGGTGTATCAGAAGATCTCTATCTTCAACTTTTATTGTTTGTTGCTAGAAACTGGTCTTCAAGATTTAAGGGAACAAACATTAATAGTATTCCATTGATAAAATATGTGGCTTATGATGGAACTCTATCCTCTTTCAGTCTTTATGAATGCACACAGCAGTATGCAGGTGCGAAGCAAGTAGTAATGACAGACTCAAGTCAGTCTAATGCTTGTTCTTGGCTGATCAATTGGAACAGGGAATTTTCATGTGCAGGAAACCGGTTTTTTATGCCAGAAAGCACGCAAAAGGCTATCTTGAGATTGGCCCAGAAGCAGACTTTGATGGAATGGCTTGCAAATGACGTTTCTGTTACTAATTTGAACGTGTACACTTTTGCCAATGTCCTCTGCAGTTCTCTTAAAAATAACAGCAAACATGCCATTGCATATGCTCATTTCTTGTACCACTCTTTATCAATGAAGTATTTGTCAAAGCGGGAGGTTGATAGTCTGTGTAGTTCTATGCCACTTGTTGACAACTATGGGCGTGTCACAGAAACAAGAAAGGGGGTTCTTGTGCCTGCAAATGAGAGCAAATGGGCAGACTTGATTGTTTCTAATCCTTGGAGTAATGAAAATTATGTTGAGCTCGGAAAGGAGTACCTAAATTCCTCATCTTATGCAGGCCAATTTACAGGTTCCGGGAAGCTTATTAATTTTCTCACAACTCATGTTGGAGCTTCTGACATTCCTCTTATATCTCCTCCAAATGCTGGGTTTTCAGCTGTTGATACACCACTTACCAAAAACAATGCCTTTTTACTTTTGGATTGGATTCGGAATCTGAAGCACAGAGGAGTGCACCTACCAGAGAGGTTTTTGAAATGTATAAAAGATGGCAGCTGGCTTAAAGTTTCCGTTAATGGATACAGTCCTCCATCAAAGTCGTTCTTAATTCGCTCGCCATTGGGAAAAATCTTGCAAAGTGGTTCTGTTCTTGTTGATATCCCCCTCATTGATGAGAGCTTCTATGGGGATAGAATAAACAAGTATGAAGAGGAGTTGAAAACAATTGGAGTGATGTCCAGTTGTGAGGAAGCATGTAAATTCATTGGAAGAGAACTGATGTCTCGCGCATCTTCCTTCACTTTAAGTAAGAATCATGTCCTTTTGATGCTTAAATTCATCCAATATCTCAGGGGAAGTCTTCTCCCATTGGACAAATTTGTGAACAGCATCAGAGATGAACCTTGGCTAAAGACATCTGAAGGTCTTAGGTCTCCTGTTGGATCTGTATTGAATGATTCCGGATGGAAAGTAGCATCGCAAATTAGTAATATCCCTTTTATTGATCAAGCTTACTTTGGTGAGGAAATATATAGCTACAAAGAGGAGCTGAAGTTGTTGGGAGTGGTAGTTGGCTTAAATAGAAATTACCAAATTGTTATCAAGCACTTAAAATCACCCTCAGATTTGGCCTCTTTGACAGCTGAGGCTGTTCTTTTGATAATGCAATGCATCAAATTCTTGGATGACCCTAGTAAAATCTTAAGTTCATTGAAAGGAACAAGATGCTTGAAGACAAACATGGGCTTCAAAATACCAAGTGAATGTTTCTTGTATGACCAGACGTGGGGCTGCATTTTGGATGTTTTCAATTCCCTTCCTGTGATTGATCATAAATTCTATGGAGATAATATTTTCTCTTACAAAAATGAACTGAAAAAAATCGGCGTGGTTGTTGATTTTGGAGATGCTATCAACAGATTTGCTTCTCTCTTCAAACAGAAGGCATCACAAGCTTCATTTAATCAAGAAAATGTCATGTCATTTCTTTCATGTTGCAGGCTGCTGAAGGGGACTGTTTATAGATTTCCTTCTGATTTTTCTACCATTATACATAATCAGAAGTGGCTGTATACTAAGGTTGGTTGTTATGCGTGCCCATATAAATGCATTTTATATGGTCCGGAGTGGAAATCTATATCTTCGATTACTTGTCTCCCTTTCATTGATGACAGTGACAAATTTTATGGTACGGCAATACATGAATACAAGGAAGAACTGAAGAACCTTGGTGTTGTTACTGAATTGAAACATGGCGTGAGGTTTGTGCCTAAATGTCTGAATTTTCCTTCAGATCCCTCCACCATTACTCCTGAAAGTGTGTTTTCTTTGCTGGAATGCATCCGAAGTTTATATGAAGAGCATAAGCTTTCCATTGATGATGAGTTCAGAAAGAGATTGTCCAGAAATTGGTTGAAGACACATGCTGGTTATAGGCCTCCAGAGATGTGTTTGCTGTTTAATTCCAAGTGGAGTTCTTTCTTTAATCCAACTGATGGGCCTTTTATTGATGCAAATTTTTATGGACCTAAAATGGCATCTTTCCAGAAAGAATTCAATGCAATCGGTGTCACCACTGACCTAGAGAAAGGATGCTCCTTGCTTGCCGGTCACCTTGAGATTCTCTCTGACAGTGAGACTATTGTCAAAATATACAGGTACGTCATTTAATCACCCACATCTTGTGTCTCTTTTTGCTTCTTGCTTGCCAGTCACCTTAACTCTCTCTCTGACTATGATAATATTGTGAATATACATAGGTACCTGTCTGAATACAACTGGAAACCTGAGGATAAAGCTGCCAAGAAAATTTGGATTCCCAATGGAACTGAAGGTGGACAGTGGGTCCGCTCTGAAGAATGCATCGTACATGACCCTGATAAGCTGTTTGGTTTAAAATTCTATGTTCTTGAAGATATCTATGATAGGAAGCTTTTTCCTTTCTTTACCTTTGCCATGGAAGTCAGGGCTAAACCCTCACTTGATGATTATGTTGATCTTTGGAATGAATGGGAGAGTTCATTGGAAGAATTGTCGTATGACAAGTGCTGGAAATTCTGGATGTTTATCCTGAAACATTTGGGCACAAATACAGAGAAGAAACTTTCGGAGAGGTTGAGCAAACTACCTGTAACAACAGGAAGCAAAGAGATATTTCTGATGCACAAGAAAGATGTTTTTATACCTGATAACCTTCATCTGAAGAAGCTTTTTGAGCAGGAGAAGATTTTTGTGTGGTATCCTCAGCAGAACTTTGGGCCTTTGCCCATTTCTAAGTTATATGACATCTACAGAAAAATCGGTGCTCGAAATATATCTGAATCACTATGCAAAGAAGAATCTTCCTTGCTGAATGATGGTGTTGAAATGGTGCAAGTTGATCATAATGATATTCTTTTCAACTTACAAGGTTTGATTAAGCTCATTCTTGGTTTCCTTGCTTGTTCTAGCCTGAAAATGGAACCAGACAAGAGGCATGAATCTGTTCAAGGTCTTCTAAACCTGAGCTTCCTTGAGACAAAGATGCGGGTCACAGTAAGCTATTGTTTATCACTGTCATCAGGGGACATTGTTACGAAGAAAGATGACAAAATGGTTCGCTGGGAAAGGCAAAGTTCCAAGTTTTTCATTCAGAAGTTGGATGAGCCTCAGGGAAATGCACTGAAATATGCCACATATTTCTCTGAAACAATATCAGAAGGTGTTTTGTGTGAGAATCATGATTTTGTTCCTGCCCTCTCTGAATTGATCACATTGGGTTTTGTGCTGAAATTCAAGAATGAAGATATTGAATTTCTGATGGAGTCGAAGAACTTTCAGATTTTCAGTGAGGATGAGAAGCTCCTCAGTTCCGCCTTCCCTTCTGACTGAGTATTCTGCATAAGTTTTAAGTTTACTTGTTACTATGTCTGTCTCTTTACAATGTTTTAAGTTTTCTTGTTCTTTTAACTTGCTTCTCTTTTCTGTGGTTTGTAAGACTATGTTAAGGCACCTTTGTTAAATCAGTGAATTACTTATGAGTATCTGTCAACAATATTTTGCTTCCTTCACTTTTATTTAATGGCCTTTACAACATGCCTTTGTTCTCTTTTACTTTATAAACATGCACTTTATGGAAACTTCAATATTTGACTTTTATATGTTTGCAATTCGCAAGTCAAGACATCAACATATGCTCAGAATTTGTATAGAAGTCTTGATATTATACTAAATTACATTCCAGAACTTAGGAAAATTATGCCACATCAAACTTTACAATGATTTGGTTGAGTCCGGTCTAGTGGACTGTGATGTCTTGTATCAATTTTCTTGTTGACAAAAGGGGCAATAGAGATTAGAATCCTATATCTAAGCTCTAGTGGAACTAACAATTAGTTTCTGTTTTTTTAGGGAACAATTAATTTCTTTTAATTCTATAATTTTTTAAAACTTTTATAATATCATATGAAACACTTGTATGTACACCTGACACAACATTGACACCTAAAAACCTTCAACAAGAAGTGAATGTGTCAGCGTCAAGCACAAGACACGCCTTTAATTCAAAGTGTCGGTGACATTCACATAGAGGAAGAAAATGTCAGAAACATAGTGCAGAAGGTAATTTGATTTACTTTCCCCTTCATTTTCTTACGTAGTGATTTTATGCAAGGTACAATCAACCTAAGCAAGCATTACAATTACATAATTTCTACAAAATAGTCTACTGGCTTTACGAAACTACTTTTGAGTTGATTTTCATCTGTGTTTAATGGATCTCTATATGAATAACTTTAGGTCCAGCAACTTGGAGTAAGCCACAAGCTGTGAGTTTTGATATCTATGTTCCTTCAGATGAGACATTTTAGCCCCAGAAAATTGAAGTTCAAATCAAATTCCGTTCATACCATCACAGGCAGATCGATCATTACCTCAACAGTAGTAACCAAACATTAGAGAGATGGATTAGAGATAACTTAAGAAGCCTTCTATCAGCTATGCACTTGAAGAAAATCGTCAACAATTTCATATACCTCGAATCGAATCATATATGGTAAAAGAGCTTGGTATGATTTGTGTGTAAATATTTTAGTTAATTGGTTTCATTGTTAGTCATGTAGTTTGTATTGAGCCTCAATGTTTTAATGTACTAAATAAGCGCCTTTGATGGCAAAAGGTAACTCAGTAGAAAATTGTATTATTTGATGGAGGAGGAATCCATCGACCCGAGTAAGTATAAATCTACAAGAGTTACTCTAAATCTTGGCTATTAATTTTAATTAATTTATTGTTGTGATTAATCTTCATTTATCCGTAGCATAAGGTTTTACTTCTCCCTTTCTCAAATGAACGGCTTATTTTTTGAAACGCCTATATGCCTCCATCTCCAAAGAATACAATAGATCAACACCTATAAAGCTTAGAAAATCATGCGATTCGGTGACAACTTTATGATTTACTCAATAACTTTCTTGCTTATTAAATTTTAGAAAATCATTTTTTTAGATTCATTCAATAATTAATGTATTTGGTCTATAAATACATTGATTATTGAATGAATAAGTGGACTTTTGCTTATAATTCAAATGGAATATATGAATAAATAAAAGATTTGATTTAATCAACATAATATTGATTTTATATCGAATAAAAAACTAATTCAATTAAATTTATATTTTTTTTGTCCTTGTGAACTTAACTCAAGGACATTGCATATAAGTGCAGGGGCGAGAGTTCAAACTCTGAAAATCTCATTCATTTACTTTAAAAATGTGAACTTCTAACTATTGTGCTACTGGACTAAGAAAAATATTTTTCATATTTTTCGATCGGATTCAATAAAAAGTTGTATTCTTGCAAAATTCACAATTGCAATAGTTCAAAATTGAATCAGATTTATTTTCAAAAAATATATTCAAACTGCACTTAAGGTTCATCAGATTTTTTCCTTTAATCTTCTATCGAATAAAATGGCTGGTGGTTTACGTTTAAATTTAACGGCAAAAGTTTACAATTGCATAGCCATTTATCGTGGTTTGTTTAGGAGGAAGAGTAGAAAGGGATTTGTAGTGATTAATTGCAAGTATAAAGATTTGAAGTAACTTCTTATATTTGCGAGTCAATGAATCCCTCTTCTATTTGGTAAACTTAGTTAAATTTGGAGTTCATACTCTTTAACACAAAAGAAAGGGAGGTTTGTGTTCAATCTGAACGGTTAGTTATAGGTCTGCTTGGTAAGGTCATAAATGAGCTTAAAGCGGATAAACTCATGACAAAAAAAAAAAAAAGTTTTGTTTGGTAAACATTATTTTATCATAAACTTATATTTTATTTTACGAGTTTATAACTAATTTTTCAGACACTATTTTAAATAACATTTGAGCTTATAGCTAACTTATTATATTTTGTTCCATTTCTGCTTTGTCATTTTAGCTGAAACACATTTCTATTCTTATGATTCTACGTTTTTTTATTTGTAAGGATTATTATACGCCTATGCATTATGACCGCACTCACGACATTTTTTAGGAAATGTGAATCTAACATGGTAAGCAACCAAGATATATATTTTTTTTTTACATCTTGTTTAATTAGTTACGTACAATACATATATACATATACATTATTTATGAACATATATGTTTAACTATTTTGATTTATTTAACAAAAGTTATAAAGATATTTTTAAAATATTATCACAATATGTATTATTAATACTATTAAAAATTCAACTTATTTAATATAATAGTTTAAAAAAATTGATTTACACCGTAAAAGTTTGCATTTGAAATATTTCACTAATGTGTTATAATAAGTAATAATATTAGTCTTGTAAAAAATGTGATGAAATTAGTACTTTTATAAGAATATTAAAAAAAAATCTTTTTATGTCATTTTATATTTATTAGCTATTTGAACTGTTAATTTTACTTCACATTTCAATTAGTTTATTATTCATCTGTTATAGTTAAGTCATCAATCATTTGTTATAAACTATCAGTTATCAGCGAACTTATTAGTTATCTGCTATTTTTTACTATATGTTTCGATTAGTTTATTAATCATCAGCTATAGTTAAGTTATCAATCATTCATTATAAGCTATCAGTTCTCAACAAGCTTATTAGTTATCTGTATTTTTACCAAACAAACTCATACATATGTATGCACTTTGATTATTTGACCTACTAATTATTGATTTGCATTACTTTCATTATTGATTTGCCATTTTGTCGATCTTGAAAAAAGTTTCAAAAATATCCTAAGTCATCTCTATTCTTTTGAACACTGTTGTAATGAGGAAATTGTCTTATGAAGACAAATTTAACTAGTGCTACAGCAATTCTGAATTTTGTGGTGAACGATATGGAATTGGCCTTTTAGACTAAACAACACGTGCTCTCTATGTACAGACAAAAGCAACGTGCCATCCCTATCTCTATCTCCTCACTCGAGTGTTCAATTTTGTACAAACCATTACCATATTTAAAGGGTATTTATTCATTCCATCATGTCACTCACCAAACTCACTCTCCCACCACCATTCAATTCATTCAATATTACATTCAAGATAATCAATCAATATGCAAAATCTGACAGAAATCACTCATCAACAAAATACAAATATTCCCCTTCAAAACCTCTCTCAACTAAGCACCGAAATGGATTCTATTCAAAGCTTCATATCCCAATCCATTCAAACAAACACACTCCTCCCCAAACAACACTTAGACTCACTCTCCAACCAAATCTCTTCCACAATTTGTCAAGTCATCATCAATGCAACTGCCCTTCTCGCCACTCGTCCAGAAGCAATAACAATCCCACCAACCCATGGTTACTGGACAAGTGGTGAGAAGACCAAATACATTGATGATGACATGGCGAATCTCACTCATAACGAGCATTCCAAAATCGTGGAACTCGACGCAATGGAACTGCTTGCGAAGCACTTCCACTTCTGCGAGATTTGCGGGAAAGGTTTCACGCGCGATGCGAACCTACGCATGCACATGCGAGCGCATGGAGAACAGTTCAAGACACATGAAGCGTTACGTAGCGTGAGGGAAAAGCAAGCGCGCTTAACGGCGACCCGATTTTCTTGTCCTTACGAAGGATGCAAAAGGAACAGGTTACACAAGAAGTTCAATCCGTTGAAATCGGTGTTCTGTTTGAGGAACCATTTCAAGAGAAGTCACTGTCCAAAAACTCACACGTGCGATCGGTGTCGGAGGAAGAGTTTTGCGGTGGTGTCGGATTTGAAGAGTCACGTGAAACAGTGTAGGGGAGAGTCCACGTGGAAGTGTTCGTGTGGAACCACGTTTTCTAGGAAGGAGAAATTGTTTGGACACGTGGAGCGGTTTGAAGGACACTCGCCGGCGGTTGTAGAAGATAAAGGAAAATCAATGACGGCGGCGCCGGCAGAAGAGAAAGGTGTGGGTGGATTTTTTATGAAGGAAAATGATTGCATGGATGCGTTACCGGAAGGTTTCTTTGATGATTTGGATAAATTTTGGGTTTGACTAGCATACAAACAACTTTGAGATACACTTTTATTATAACATTTTTTTTTAACATAACCAACTTTAATACACATTCCTTTAGGGTTCGTTTGATGGTCACGATAGAGAGACAGGATATGATACATTAATCATATCCTGCTGAAATCTCATGTTTGATGCACCAAAGGGATAGGATAAAATAAACCATTTTCCTATCCTATCCTGACTTTCCTTTGTAATTTCTATCCTGAGTATAAGCTGGGTTAAGAATTATCCTGATGGGATTAGAAGATCATTCCTTATTTATTATCTTGATATTCTACCATTTTTAAAAATATT